>ENA-OUNH01000084-OUNH01000084.1-human-gut-metagenome-genome-assembly--contig:-NODE-84-length-35992-cov-3.728482_pt1 | contig 35992 bp, 42 predicted proteins | sample MGYA00242806_ERZ504814 | MGnify/ENA primary metagenome ERZ504814 (study PRJEB26092, sample SAMD00036389) | human gut metagenome | host: Homo sapiens | study: EMG produced TPA metagenomics assembly of...
CCAGCCTTTCCTCAACAAAGGAAATTCTGACGGGCCGTGTTATGGACTTTTCCAATGGCCTGAAGTGGGATAACTACGTCACAGCTTGGAACACCCAAAATGTATCGCTGTATTTCTTCAACAGCTTGGTTTATGCCATTGTTTCCTGTGTGGGCGTATTGCTTATTTCCGCGCCCGGTGCTTATGTGCTTTCTCGCTGGAAGTTTGTCGGCGGTAAGGCCATCCGTATCGGCTTGGTCATTGCCATGAGTGTTCCCACCATTATGATCATCATGCCTCTCTACTCTTTGGCTGTGCAGTGGGGCATCAAGGGGCGCGTGCTGTTGGTTGTGCTGTACATTATGCTGCGCGTACCGTATACCACGATTTACCTACTGGATTTCTTCTCCTCACTGTCCCGGTCTTATGAGGAGGCGGCCTACATTGACGGATGCAGCCATTCTCGGACGTTCTGGCAGATTATGCTGCCGCTGGTTCAGCCCGCCATTATTACGGTTACGATTTTCAACTTCATGTCTGTGTGGAACGAGTTCTTCATGGCGTTGATTTTCACTACCAGCGATTCTATGACCCCTGTTGGTGTCGGTTTGTTGCAGATTGTCAACGCAATGAAATATTCCGGCCAGTACGGTGCTATGTTTGCCGCAGTTATCATTGTGTTCATGCCTACTTTCTTGCTGTATCTTTTCCTGTCTGAAAAGATTATTGTCGGTGCTACCAGTGGCGGCGTTAAGGGCTGATTTGACTTTCCTCCATTCAAAATATTACGTTTCAAGGAGAATCCTTATATGAATGATGTAAGAAAAATGGGCCGCGTGACGATTCCCACTGATACGGACGCAGTGTCTGAAACCCTCGACCTGTTGAAGCGCTGGGGCGCGGATGCCATCCGCGACTGCGATGGCACTGAGTTCCCGCAGGAGCTAAAGGACACCGGCGCAAAGATTTACGCCACCTATTACACTACCCGTAAGGACAACGCATGGGCAAAGGCCAACCCCGACGAAACCCAGCAGTGCTACATTATGACGCCGTTCTACACCGCTGAAGGCGGTGCGCTGACCATCCCCCTGATGACGGGCATCAGCCGTGAACTGATGAAAGTCAACGACCATGACGATATTGCCCGCTGGTGGGAGGTCATGGATCGCACGACGGGTGAGCCGCTGGATACCGCCGCATGGAAGTATGACGCCGAAAGCGAGAGTGTTGTCATTCCCGCCCCTGCAGCCTACCATGAGTATACGGTCAGCTTCCTGGCCTACCTGATTTGGGACCCCGTCCACATGTACAACTCGGTCATCAACGACTGGAAGAGCGTCGAACATCAGATTCCGTTTGATGTGCGCCAGCCCAAGACCCACGCCTACACGATGAAACGCCTGCGGGAGTATCTGGAAAGCCACCCTTACGTTAATGTCGTGCGCTTCACGACCTTCTTCCACCTGTTTACGCTGGTCTTTGACGAGCTGCGCCGCGAGAAGTACGTGGACTGGTACGGCTATTCGGCTTCTGTCTGCCCCTATATTTTGGAACAGTTTGAGAAGGAAGTCGGCTACAAGTTCCGCCCGGAGTTCATCATCGACCAGGGCTACTACAACAACCAGTACCGTGTGCCGAGCAAGGAATATAAGGATTTCCAGGCATTCCAGCGCCGCGAGGTCGCCGGGCTGATGAAGGAAATGACCGACATCGTCCACGCCTACGGCAAGGAAGCCATGATGTTCCTGGGTGACCACTGGATCGGCTGTGAGCCGTTTATGCCGGAATTTCAGCAGTCCGGCGTGGATGCCATTGTCGGCAGTGTCGGCAACGGTAGCACCCTGCGCCTGATTTCCGACATTCCCGGCGTCAAGTACACCGAGGGTCGCTTCCTGCCCTACTTCTTCCCCGATACCTTCCACGAGGGCGGCGACCCTGTGCGCGAAGCCAAGGAAAACTGGGTCACCGCACGCCGCGCCATCCTGCGCAAGCCCATTGACCGCATCGGCTACGGCGGCTATCTGAAACTGGCCTGCGAGTTCCCGGAGTTCCTCGACTATGTCGAGAGCGTCTGCAACGAGTTCCGCGAACTGTACGAGAACATCAAGGGCACCACGCCCTACTGCGTCAAGACTGTGGCTGTGCTGAACAGCTGGGGGCAGCAACGCGCGTGGGGCTGCCACATGGTCCACCATGCGCTGTACCAGAAGCAGAATTACAGCTATGCGGGCGTGATCGAAGCGTTGTCCGGCGCACCGTTTGATGTGAGGTTTATCAGCTTTGACGATATCAAAGCCGACCCGAAGGTGCTGGACGGCATCGACGTCCTCATCAACGTCGGCGACGGCGACACCGCCCACACCGGCGGCAAGGTCTGGGAGGACCCGGATGTTTCCTCCGCCGTCAAGGGCTTTGTCCATCGCGGCGGCGGTCTGATCGGTGTCGGCGAACCCGGCGGTCACCAGTATCAGGGGCGCTATTTGCAGCTGTCCGCACCGCTCGGCGTGGAGAAAGAACCGGCTTCACGCTTAACTACGACAAGTACAACTGGGACGAGCACCGTGACCACTTTATTCTGACCGACTGCCCCGACCATGACGTGGACTTCGGCGAGGGGAAGAAGAGCATCTTTGCGCTGGAAGGCACCGAGATTCTGATTCAGCGCGACAAGGAAGTGCAGATGGCCGCGCACGAGTATGGCAAGGGCCGCGGCGTGTACATCAGCGGCCTGCCCTACAGCTTTGTGAACAACCGCGTGCTGTACCGCGCTATTCTGTGGGCTGCCCACGATGAGGCCGACCTGCACAAGTGGTTCAGCACGAACTACAATGTCGAAGTACATGCCTACGTCAAGAACGGCAAGTATTGCGTGGTAAACAACACCTACGAGCCGCAGGATACCACCGTTTATACCGGCGATGGCAGCAGCTTCGACCTGCACATGGACGCGAACGAGATCAAGTGGTATAATCTGTAAAACAGACAAAGGCGTGCTGTGTTTGTGCGGCACGCCTTTACCTGCAAAAACAATGATAAGGGGTTTATTATGGATAAACGTCCCAATATTATCCTGCTTATGGCAGACCAGATGCGCGGCGACTGCCTGGGTATTGCCGGGCATCCGGATGTGAAAACGCCGTTTTTGGATGCCCTGGCCGCCGAGGGTGTGCGCTATGAAAACGCCTATTCCGCCTGCCCGACCTGCGTTCCCGCCCGCGCCACGCTGTATACCGGCATGCCCCAGGAGCACACGGGCCGCGTTGGCTACGAAGATTTGATCCCGTGGGAGTACCCCCACACGCTGGCCGGGGAACTGAGCAAGGCGGGCTACTATACCCAGTGCGTCGGCAAAATGCACGTCCATCCGCTGCGCAACAACCTGGGCTTTAACGATGTGCGACTGCATGACGGCTATCTCCATGCCTACCGCCGCCCCACCACGCCCAGTTATGAGGACCAGCGCGTGGCCGATGATTATTATTGGTGGCTCAAACAGCAGCTTGGCGTGGATGCCGACCCCGTGGACACCGGCCTTGACTGCAACAGCTGGGTCGTGCGCCCCTGGATCTACGAGGAAAAGTACCATCCTACCAACTGGGTCGCCAGCGAGTGCCGGGATTTCCTGCGCCGCCGTGACCGCTCGAAGCCGTTCTTTTTGATGGCCAGCTTTGTGCGGCCGCACCCGCCGCTGGATGCCCCGGAATACTACCTGAATTTGTACAAAGATAAGCCGCTGGCCGAGCCTTGGCGCGGCGACTGGAACGACTGCGTCCGCTGGGAGCGCGACGGCCACAGCTACCATGCCCAGACGGCACCCTCGGATGAGAGCTACATCCAGCAGCTGCGGGCGGGCTACTATGCGGCGATTACCCACATGGATCACCAAATCGGGCGCTTAGTCTCCGCGTTGGTGGAGGAACAGATTATGGACAATACGATTATTCTGTTTGTCTCCGACCACGGCGAGATGCTGGGTGACCACCTGATGTTCCAAAAAGCCAAGCCGTTTCAGGGCAGCATCCATGTGCCGCTGTTTATCTCCGGGCCGGAGCGTTATGTCGGCAAGCACGGCACGGTCCGCACCGATTTGGCCGAGCTGCGGGATGTTATGCCCACGCTGCTGGAACTGGCGGGCACACCGATCCCCGAAACCGTGGACGGCACGAGCCTGCTGCACCCTGTTGAGCGTGAATATCTGCACGGCGAGCATACGCTTGGCGAGGATTCCATGCATTTCATCCTGACAAAAGAGGATAAATACATCTGGTACTCCCAGACCGGGCGGGAGCTGTACTTTGATTTGCGCAACGACCCGCACGAGAACAAGAATGTGCTGGACGAACACCCAGCGCGCGTAGCCGAGCTGCGCGAACTTCTCATCAACGCACTGAAAAACCGCGAAGAGGGCTACACCGACGGCCACAGCCTGCTTGTGGGCAAAACACCCGTGACCGTATTGCAGCATACCGAGGTGCTATGAAGCAGCTTCAATTCCTGATAAAACCAGCCGCAGGCTACTGCAACATGCGCTGCCAATATTGCTTTTACCGGGATGAGCAGCAAAACCGCGTGAACCCCGAAGACTGCATGATGACGCGGGCGACTGCCGAGACGCTGATTCAGCGCTGCTTTGTGGAAATTGAGCAGGGCGGCTTTGTTTCGTTTGCCTTTCAGGGCGGGGAGCCAACCCTGGCCGGGCTGGATTTTTTCCGCTTCTTTACGCAGACGGTGCGAAAGTACAACCAGAAGCGCGTCACCGTACAGTACGCCATCCAGACAAACGGCCTTGCCATTACCGAGGAATGGGCTGAATTTTTCAGCAAAGACCATTTTCTCGTGGGCATCAGCTTGGATGGCACCCCGGATGTCCATGATGCCCTGCGCCCGGACGCACAGGGGAACGGGACATGGGATAAAATCACGCAGACGATCAAACTGCTGCGCCGCTGCGGCGTGGAGTGCAACCTTTTGTGTGTCGTCACCAAGCGGCTGGCCAAAAAGGCGGAGCGCGTGTATAAATCCATGAAAGCCACGGGGGTGCGCTATTTGCAGTTCATTCCCTGTCTGGACCCGTTGGATACGCCGCAAGGGCAGCAGAACTACTCCTTAACACCGGAGCTGTACGCGCAGTTCCTGTGTGCCATGTTTGATGCCTGGTATCGGGACTGGAAAACCAGCACCTATATCAGCATCCGTTTGTTTGAGGATTATATTCATCTGCTTATGGGCAGCCCTGCGGGGACCTGCTCCACGACCGGTACTTGCGGTGCCTATATGGTTGTGGAGGGTAGCGGTGCCGTGTACCCGTGCGACTTCTTCTGCCTGGATGCCTATAAACTTGGAACTGTGCAAAACGACACCCTGCAATCGCTGCTTACCGGCAAGAAAATGCAGACATTTATCACAGACGGCTGGCAGATCCCCGCAGAGTGCCGGCAGTGCAGATGGATCCGCCTGTGCCGCGGCGGCTGCAAGCGCGACCGCAATGCTACCGACACTGCGCAGCGCAGTTACTACTGCAAAGCCCTGCAAAAGTTTTTTGCCTATGCGGAACCGCGCCTGTGCGAGATGGTCCGCGCCGTTCAAATGTACCGCTGAAAAGGAGACAGATTCTATTGGACAAGAAAATAAATACTGGCAGCTGTTTCTCTCTACCTTTAAGTTGAGCGCCTGCACCTTCGGCGGCGGCTTCGTCATTATCCCCCTGATGCGCGAGCGCTTCGTGAAAGAACTGCGCTGGATCGAGGAAGAAGAAATGCTGGACCTGACGGCGATTGCCCAATCCAGCCCCGGCTCTATTGCCATCAATGCCTCGATTCTGGTGGGCTACCATGTGGCAGGCATCCCCGGTGCGCTGATTACCGTGGTGGGGGCAACCTTGCCGCCGCTTATCATCATTTCCATTATCTCCGCGTTTTATCAGGCGTTCCGCTCCAACAAGTATGTGAGTATGGCGATGGCCGGTATGCTGGCCGGTGTGGCGGCGGTTGTCTTTGATGTGGTCATCAATATGGCGTGGCCCATCCTGAAAAAGAAGCGCTGGCTGCCCATCGCGGTCATGCTGGCGGCTTTTTTGGCGACCCGTTTCTTCTCGGTGAATATCATTTTAATTATTTTGGTCTGCGGTGTCATCGGCGCACTGGATACTCTGTATCTGCAAAAGCGGGAGGACGACAAATGATCTACCTGGAACTGTTCTGGAGCTTTTTCCAAATCGGCCTGTTCAGCATCGGCGGCGGCTATGCGGCCATGCCCCTGATTCAAAACCAAGTCGTGGATATTCACCCCTGGCTGACGATGACGGGCTTCGCGGACATTATGGCCATTGCCGAAATGACCCCCGGCCCCATCGCCGTAAACGCTGCTACGTTTGTTGGTATTCAGGTGGCGGGTCTGCCGGGGGCACTGATTGCCACGATCGGCTGTATTTTCCCGTCCTGCGTCATCGTCATGACGCTGGCCTACGTGTATTACCGTTTCCGCGGTCTAAGCGTTATGCAGGGCATCCTGGCCGGGCTGCGGCCTGCTGTTATTGCCATGATCGCTTCCGCCGGCATCTCCCTGTTGTGCATGGCCCTGTACGGGCAGCGCACTTTCCCGGCTGATTTGGGCAGCATGGATCTGATTGCCCTGGCTGTTTTCCTTGTGGGCTTCTTTATTCTGCGTAAGTGGAAGCCCAGTCCCATCAAGGTCATGGCGGGGGCTGCCATGGCCGGTGTCGTGCTGTACAGCATCGCGGCATAAACAAAAACTGAGAGGATATTTTATGATGAATGAGATTTTAGCCGCCTGGCGGTGGAACGGTTCGGTGTCCGAGCCGGTTCCCTATGGCGAGGGGCATATCAACCAGACGTATGCCCTCACGGTAACGTCTGCGCAGGGCGCAAAGCGCTACATCCTGCAAAAGATCAACACCGATACCTTCAAGGACCCCGCCGGCTTGATGGAAAATATCTGCGGCGTAACGGATTTTCTGCGTGAAAAAGCTAAACAGCGCGGGGCTGACCCTGCGCGTGCCACGCTCCATGTAGTGCCTACTGCGGCAGAAAAGCCTTATTACCAAGCCGCCGATGGCAGCTGCTGGCGTGTCTATGATTTTGTGGAGAACACCGTCTGCTTGCAGCAGGTGCAATCTGCCGAGGATTTTTACCAAAGCGCCGTTGCGTTCGGCAATTTCCAGCATCAGCTTGCCGCTTATCCGGCCCACACCCTCCATGAGACGATCCCACACTTCCACGACACACCCAAGCGCTTCGCTGATTTCCAGCGCGCTGTAGCCGAGGACCGCATGGGCCGCGCCGCCCAGGTGCGGCGCGAGATCGAGTTTGTCTGCGCCCGCGAAGCTGATTATCATGTGATGGTGGATCTGCTGGCGGCGGGCAAGCTACCGCTGCGCGTCACCCACAACGATACCAAGCTGAACAATATCCTGCTCGACAAAACGACGGGGGAGGGCCTTTGCGTCATCGACCTTGACACCGTCATGCCGGGCCTTGCCGCCAATGACTTCGGCGATTCCATCCGCTTCGGTGCCAACCATTGCGCCGAGGATGAAGCTGACCTCTCGAAAGTGAATTTTAGCATGGAACTGTTTGAAATTTACACCAAGGGCTTCTTGCAGGCAGCAGGGGAGGCGTTCACGCCTTTAGAGAAACAGACCCTGCCCTGGGGCGCCAAGCTGATGACAATGGAATGCGGCATGCGCTTCCTCTCCGATTATCTCGAGGGAGACCACTACTTCCACATTAACTATGAACAGCAGAACCTTAACCGCGCCCGCACCCAGTTCAAGCTGACCTCCGGCATGGAAGAAAACTGGGATGCTATGCAGAAAGTAATTGAGAAATACTGCTGATAAAAACCTGATACCCCCTTCTCATTCTGCGTTTTGCGTAAAGCAAAATCGCGGTTTCTCCTTTTTATAACGCCCGCGCCTGACAAGCGCGGGCGTTTTCTGTTCTATACAGAATAAAGTCGTCGGCACAGCTTTGCAACGCAGATTTATTGCGAAGGTTGTGTTGGTCAATCGGGTGTCAGCAAATTGGTGATTTTCTCGCAGTCCTGGGAAGTGTAGCCCCACAAAATCGAACTGAGAACCTCAATAGCTTCATCCCGGTGAACATAGTAGGTGCGCAGAGAAATGGAGATACCCTTGGTTTCGAGCAACTGCAAAATTGCACCCGCATTCTCGCACTGCTGCGGGGAGAGATAGGCATAGTCAAAATCCAGTAATAAAACTCGCCCTTTTTGTGTTTGCGGCGCATCAGGTCAATCGCGGTGTCGATGATCTGCATCATTTTTTGCTGCGTTCCAAGGCGCGGGCATAGCTTTCCAGCCGGTTGCCGCCCTTGTTGACCTCGCTGTCAACAAACAGTGCGTCCGTGGACAGCCCATATTCGGCCTTGAATTCCTCTTGCAAATCGAGATCTGATACTTCCAAATTCCATATGACATCCCGGTACTTCCGCAAAAGCGTCCGTGTGTCGTGATAATGCGGGGATACATTGGATTTCTGTCTTTTGAATGGCATAAAAATACTCCCTGTTTTAGTTTGTCGAAAGAATTCTTTCAATTACTAAACAGAGAGAAATCAATGATTTTGACGCACAATTTGCAAAGAAAAGAAAAATCCGCATCGAAATCGCACATGTCGGCAATATCGATGCGGATTTTGGTTTTGTTTACAAGGGCATTGGTAAGTTGTGCAAGGACCAAGCTATTATTAGAACCCGTCAATCGCACGCTCAATCACGGTGGGAACAAAAATGGACATCACAACCAACCACACAGCTGCAATGGCTTGAATAAGGTTGTCGGGCATCCCAATAAGAATGTCAGGAAACCATACAAATGCAGGGGCAACAAGACTCCGTATAAGGTAACCGACAAATTCGCCGATGCTGAACACACCTAAATAATCAATTGGCTTATACGGATCGCGTTTGCGCCGTGTGTAGCCATCCACATACATACGTTGCTCAATATACCAGCCTATTGCAAAAATTACGACAGCACCCCAGTATAATTTATCCATCTTTACCTCCATATCGGCAATCAGAATAAAGCGACTCTCATAATGAGCGATTTGCTCTACAGCTTTCGTGCATAGAAAGTGCATACCCCCGTCCATTACGGTTTTTAAATCATCCGGGCCTAGATTCAGTTTCTTCCGCAGCTTTGCGATATGCACATCAACCGTTCGCGTCTGAATCGGCACGGTGATATTCCATGCAGATGCCAGCAGAAAGTTTCGGGAGCAGATGTGCCCAGAATGGTCGAGCAGCGTAATGAATAGTTGATATTCTGTGGTTGTTAGGTGAATGCGGCAGCCTTGCCTTTGAACGGAGAAATTACTTTCATCGATGGACAGATTTTTATAATACTTCATCTGGAACACCTATCATGTCATAGTCATCAATAAGGGCCTGACCAATCGCCCATGCGAGGAAGAATGCTGCGCATGCCAGAAAAATCGGAATCCACATTGCATTATAGCTTTCGCCGTCAGCAGTATATCCTTGGTTTTGCCAAAGAGCCGCAGCATGGAATAGTGGATAGAACCCCAGCCACTCAATTCCGTTTTTCATTCCGGAGAGGCTAAGCAACGCAGGCAGACAATACGAGACAGCGCTGATAAACAATGCAGGCAGCAGATTTCCCAATTTCTGTCCCAACCATAGAGTAATTCGGCTCATGCACAGGCAGGCAGCAAAGCGACAAATCAGCCAAAAGAGCAGCAAATCCGATAAAGTTATAAACTTCGGAACAGCCTGCAAGTCGGAAATACTCATCGCCGGTCCCAGCAAAGAGGGAAGGCCATAGTCACGCAGCACCTGCCACAGATGAGGCAGAACGGTTCCGAACGATATAACCGCTGCCACGGCGGTACTTTGCCGCAGCTTTGCCTTTACAGTGTATTTGCGGCCCAATGGTGTGCAGGCCAGAATCTCATCCATGCCGCCTTTGCGTTCCATGGCAAACAGGCCGCTGAAGCACAGCGCACACAGCAGCCCCGCCAGAAGTGTATCCTGTACATCGCCGGTGCCGGTAAAGCCGAACAGCTTTTTATAGCCGGTTTCATAGACAAGCCATGCACCGGGATTTTCTTTCAGATAGTAATTGATGTTGGACTCCACTACACGCTGATAGACAGAATATTTCTGCTGCAGTGAGCTGTAGGCCAGCAGCGCATCACTGCTCAATTCACCGCTGTTGACGCGCTTCTGGGTCTCCAGCATGGGAATAAATTCGTTGCGCTGATCTTTCAGCCAGTCGCGGCTTTCTTCGCTCCACGGGCCGGAAATGTGCTTCATATAATAGGCATAGTAAATTTCGTCCGCGTCTATGTAGCTCTCCGCCGTCACGCCCTGATAGATGCCAAACGCCAGAAACGCTGCCAAGAATACTGCGGCCCCATTCATCAACAATAACTTCCTGCCCTCTTCATGGGTAACAGAGGTCGCACGCGTTTTGCGGGAAAACGTAAGTGCAAAGCTGTGCTTGGCAGCCGGCAGCAGCTGTGCCTTGGCAAATACCGTACAGAATGCTGCAAATAGCGCACCACCCAAAACGGCTGCCGTCAACCATTCGACCAGCGGCAGGCTGACAGGATTACCAAACCAGAAAAGATTCCGATAGTTTCCCAGCAGCTCATTGGTCTGCAGCAGGCTCACCATATTCGCATATTTTACAACGTTCCAATGACTTGTGGCAGGAATTGCAGCACGAATACCGTACATTGCCAAGGGCAGCGCCAACGCGCCAATCCAACCGGCCGCAGCACGTTTGGCGATAAGGGCAGCCAGCATGACCCACAGCCCCATCACAAACGCACCGGCCCACTTAGCAAGTAAAAACCGAAAAAGATAACTGGACCAAACGGTAAATCTGCATGGTACAGCGCATCAAAGCCGGAACGCTTTGAATCGTGCGGTTCATGGGGCCAAGGCTGAACGATGCCGAACAGTATGCGAGATTGACCCCATACAGCACCGTAAGAACGACCAATAAGCTGGCAGCAAATGCCGCCAGCTTTGCAATGGCCGTCTTTAACCGTCCACCGGGCAAGCTGCGAATCAGGCTCAACAAACCGCTGTCGCGCTCTTGGCGTACAAGAATCAGCGCAAGCAGCAGCATAGCCGCCAACAGGATAAGATCCGTGAATGCATAGCTGATGGCCGTGTACAAACCCTTTTGCGGGTAATACTCTATAGGCGTATCTGCCAGCCCGGCATAAACCTGCGCGGTCAGTTCTATGTTTTTTAAATCGTACCCGGTACGGTCATTTTGAAAAATGGAGATGCCGGACAGTTGGGTGGCCTTGGTTTGAACCCCCTCCAAGAAGTCGTTGTAAGCAGCCACGGTGTCATACTCGCTTTGCAGCTGGCTGAACAGGCGGTACTCTATGTTCAAATCATCTGTGAATAGGGTGTAGGATTTGTCATTATATTCCTGCTCATAGGCATCAAACATAGCGGCATTGTCCTGCCGATACTGGGAAAGGCCATAGCCACCGTATGCCATTTCACGGTAATACTGTCCGATTTTTACAAGGCTTTCTATCTCAGTGTATTTATTGTGAAGATAGGCTCCCTTTTCTTCCATGGTTTTATCGGAAAGCTCGGCGCCTACTGCGCGATAGGCTGATGCAGGAGGCTGCTTGGCTGTGGGGCGAGTACCCATCCACAGCAGTAGGAGATTGGAGGCCGCCAGTATAGCCAACAGAGCCGGGAACACTCTGCCGCCCCAAACTTTGCGGAGTTCAGCAAAAAACAGGCTCATTTACCGTCTCCCTCACCGAACACATTCAGGTAGACATCCTCAAGACCCTGGTCGGGTGCGTATTTTTCAATCAACTCCGGCACGGGCGCGGCGTCCACGATTTTGCCCGCACGCAGCAGAATGACCTTGGTAGCGACCGTTTCCACGTCCGAAACAACGTGCGTTGCCACAAGAATAATGCGGTCTTTTGCCATATCTGCCAGCAATTCACGCAGGCGAACACGCTCTTTCGGGTCAAGGCCCGCTGTTGGCTCATCCAAAATCAGCAACTTCGGATCCCCAAGCAGGGCGGATGCCAACAGCAGGCGTTGCTTCATGCCGCCGGAATAAGCAGAAAGACGCTTGTCCAACTCGGCGGTCAAATTTACGGCGGCTGCTACGCGATCTACCTCGGCTGCAACAGCTTTTCGAGGAATTTCTTTCAGGGCAGCCATGTAGGCAAGGAACCGGCGGCCGGTGTAGCTATCATACAGTCCTTGCTGCTGCGGCATATAACCAAGAATGCGGCGGAAGGCGATACCCATTGCAGGCTTGCCGCACCAGAGGACCTCGCCAGAGTCAGGAGCAAGTGTGCCTGTGATAATGTGAATCAAAGTAGACTTTCCCGCCCCATTTGGCCCAAGCAATCCGTAAAGCCCCGGCGTTAGTGTAATTGATACCCCTGACAAGGCTTTTTTCACTTGTGGCTGTGCATTTTTCTTAAATGTAAACAGGGAAATTTGTGAAATATATGTCTTGTGAATTGAATCAAGTGTAAATGTACGGCTCATAATTACAATCCCAATTTACCCATGAAGTTTTAACAATAGGTAGAATTATTCGAATGCGTCTTTAACCATTAAGTAACCGTTTTGATTTGAATTTATATAATCCTGCTTTGTAATGAAGGCGTATATGTTAGCAACATAATCGAAGTTTGAAACTGTACCGTCTTCAGAGACAGAGGTAGGAGTATACGTTTTATAATCTGTGGCAACATAACAAGCGTCACCAATGGTTGTCAACACATATACCGGACGATTATTGTATGGGGTTTGCAATGTAAATTCTGTACAATTACGTGTGTCAAAATCCAGAATATAAGAACACATATCATACGAGCCATCGGTCGGTATATCTGCTGCCAGCGTTTGTGCTTCGGTAATCATTAAATTCCCATCAAATAGATACCGCATACTTGGGGCGCCGAAGCCTTCTTTTACTGTAAAAGAAGCACTTGCTTGCTCTTTATCAGATAAACGGGTTCTTTGGACAGAGTTCGCCTGCTCGTCGAGGACAAAGAGGTATCCGTCTTGAATCATCGAATTCCCGCTCGAGCTGCTGTCAACAAAAAACGGATCGGACATTGTTTTGCTTTGCGGATCATACATGCAATAACTGATTCCGTCGGAAGAAAGATGATTAAAGCACAGTTCATTGTTTACACCATCGCACAAAGAATAGTGGTCGCTATCGGATCCCAAGTCCATCACTTTTTCAGAAGTTCCATTCTCGAAGCTCACATACCACAGCTGATATGTGACGTTCCCGCTATCATCAATCTCGTAAAGATCAAAATAGAGATCATTTCCAGAGGTACAAAAGCCGCCTTGCATATATTGATTGGATGCGAGTTCAAATACGGTTCGACGATTGGAACCATCCATATTCATCAGCATCCCATGCGGGTTACTGGAGTCGGTGGTTTCAGTAAAGCGACCAAAAGCTGATCGCCAACACGCAAAAGCATGGGCGGAAACATCGCTGAAGGTGTAGCTATGTAACTGGGGGCAGCTTTCATCTGCATGTGTACAATTGGGGTTCGCACATAGAAAAATGCGTTCCTTTGTATTGGCATCAGTATAAAATATGTTTGCAGAGTCCGGAAACACTGTTTGCAGTTCATAGATTCCGGAGTCAGTGGTAACATATAAACCGTCTCCTGCGGATGTGAAAACATTGTTGGAAGCAGGAACTTCTGTAGAGTCAGTAGCGGGGTCCACTGTGGCAGTGGCGGCTGACGAGGATGCGATTTCAGTGTTGGCCGCGTTGCATCCACTAAGGCAGGCGATGGCCAAACCTAAAGACAACAACTTATAAGTAAATTTCATGTTTCCTTAAAACCTTTCTTTACAAAAGTTGAAAAATGCAAATAAACCAACGCAAGTGCAACACTGTGCTTTGAGACGATGTCTTTGACAGGTCATTAGTGTTTCACTTGCGCTGGTCTAATAGCAATCAAATCCCGTATGAACTTACTTTTGAATGTCTATCATAGGGGAATCTGAAATTGCGCCGGAAGGTTAGTGGACGCGCACCCAAACAGAAATGCCGCTGCCACCGAAATAGACGGTACTCCAGTCGCCAACAGGCTCACGGGCGGTTAAAAGCTCCCGAGAAGTGTACAAACGAATTACGGATTCGCTATTGTCAGCCAGGCGCGAATCAGCAGAGCCCGTAGAAAGAGGCCAAATAATTGCACGGCCACCATTATCAGAACGATTTACGGCATAATTGACATTTGCGGTAACCATCATGTAGTAACCGGTGTAGCCCTTGCGAGTTCCGATGATGAAATTCTGATCTGTTCCCATCGTGTCGGTTTTCATCAGGTTCAATGCACGCCCCTGGTAAGCGGACCCTGTCGAACCGTTGATGTTCAGCAGATAGCCAAATTGTGCGTTGGGACGATAGCTGGCTGCAAAGGTGGGGAGTGCCATAGCTACCATCATAGCAAGAGCGAGCAGGAACATGGGGATGCGTTTCTTCATCGTTGACATTTGATAAGCCTCCAATCTAATGGATTTAATAGGGTTGATGTTCGGACAATATTTCAGCATCTGCGCGCCGATGCCTAATACCGAGGAGGAAACTGTTGTAAGTTATGCGTTATCTTGACATCAAAATAGCACAGTTTTCTACAAAAGTCAACTAAACCTGCGTATACGCAAAAAAATGTGCATGAATGCAAAAATCCTCTGTGCGAGTTGTTCTGCACAGAGGATTAAAAAGCAATATTGATTATGAGAGAATTGATGTGTTTACAGGTGATTCAGATATATCCGGCCAGTCGGCGCTAAAAATAAAGCGCCCATCATCATAAGTGAAGAGGTACTCGGCGTGGTACTTTTCTAAAATGTCTTTGACGTTCCCAATGCCGAAGCCATGAAGCAAGGGATCTTGCTTGGTTGTAGGAATATGACCGTCATTGATCTGAACGATATTACTGGGATTGATAATTAAAATAGAAAGCATATTCTCGCTGTAAAGGATCTGAATACTGACCCAGCGGTTTGGGTCGGACAAGCCTGCACAAGCTTCCATGGCATTATCAATCAAATTGCCCAGCACAATAGTCACATCTACACGAGGAAGCCTCAGCGCGGAAAGATCATTGACACGAAACCGCATATCAATGCCTTGCTTCTTCCCAATATATCCCTTTTGGTTTAGAACCGCATCAATAGCAGCATTATGGCTGTTGACAAGCAAAATTCGCTCACTTTGACGTACATTCAACTCGGAAAGGAATTCCTTGGCATCGTCAACGCGTTCACTTTCCAACAATTCAGATAAAGTCGAAAGGTTGGCTCGGAAGTCGTGCGTCATTTTTCTTTGCCCTACATACGCCTGACTCAAAGCCTGAATGTTTTCGTCCTGAACGTGGGCGCGTTCGTTGGCAGCAATCAGCTTCTCGCGATTTTCCGCGTTTTCTTCAAGGTAGTCTAACAAAATTAAAGCGGCAATATCAACAAGATTGAGAATCAGCAAACAAATCTGCCATACACGTTGTTCTTCCGAATAGGTATATACCTGCCTGAGTACAAGCAGTGTGCAAACAGGGAAAGCAGCGGATAAGGGGACCCAAGCCCTTGGTTGTGTTCTTGCATGTAGCGGTTTGTGGTACTTATTTATCAGAAATGCAAATGCTAAGATAAACGAACAACGGAGAAAAAAGAATATAGAATAGAGCGGAACATTCCATATATATTCTTCGTAGGTAAACCCACTAATACGCATACAGAGTTCATCAAACCAGTGACTATAAGAAATAAAACAGAATATACCGTTACAACGATAAACAACCGCCGATCCCAGCGGCTTTGGTACAAAAAAACACAAAACAGATATATTAAGGCGACTTCTTGCAGCATTTTAAGTGTATATCCGAATTTTGTGCCAACAGATACAGATAAGAATGTAGCAATGACACACCACAAAAGAATACAAAGCCATCGCTTTTTTCTGCTTTCATTGCGAGGGAAAAAAGCGTCAAATACAAGGACTTCGACTGCCAGCGCAACCACATTGCCTATAAAGCTGAGAATATTTCCCCAAATTACTACCATAGTTGCTGCGCCTGCCATCTTACAAATTTTTGCTTATTGTCGCGGTAACTACGAGCCCCCACAGGAAGCGCTTGACCGATTGTCAGAACTGCACTTGTGCTTTGAAAAGACTGTAAATACGCCATATTTACAAGATAACTTTTGTGGATACGCAAAAATCCATGAGGAACAAGCAAATCCTCAAGCTGCGTTATAGTTAATCGGGTAATTAGCTGCTCACGGCATCCGCCTACCAAATGGAGATACTGTTCACGTCCCTGACTTTCTATCCATGCAAGAGATTGGACTGGGATAGGCACACTCTCACCCTCACAGAGAATCTCTACTTTCCGTTGACGGGTGCGGCACATTGCCAGTGCATCTTCAAAATAGGTGGGTAGCTTCTTTTCCAACTCGGATTTAGCAAGATAGCGAAACGCATCTACTTCATACCCTTCAGGAGCGTATTCACTGAAGTTTGTCACGAAGATCAATACGGCTTCCGGATTCATCTTGCGCATCTTTCTGGCAAGGTCAATTCCGCTTTCTTTACCGAGGTCAATATCGAGAAATAGAATGTCATATTGCGCGATAGTGTCAGCACTCATTTCAGCAATATCAGTTAAGCAGCTCAATTTCATGGATTTGCTGGAATAGGCCGGCAATGATAGGATCCTTTTGAACATTGACTGTGCGAATGTTTGATCATCGTCACAAATAAGAATCTTGACCATACTCTCTCCTATATAGGCTCGACTGCCAATCTTTTGTTTGGGGTATGTTTTCAAAATAACGAATCCTCCGGGTTTTGTCAGTAGATTTCTTTTTATATACCACGTTTGTGGAATTTAATCAAGCGGATTCCATAATTAAAACGGCGCCGAATTGTAAAATATTTATATTGTGCAAGGAGGGTAAAACGCTTATGTTGTATGATTTTGGGCCACGCCTGTTAAAACTGCGAAAAGACAAAAATCTTACGCAGCAGATGGTGGTTGAACGTGCAAAAGGGTTTGATCCGAACCTGCGACTTTCAGATTCAGTGCTGGGGAAATACGAAAGTGATCTTGCCGTTCCGCGACTGACGGAGGCAGCTGCACTGGCAGACGTTCTAAATGTTTCGTTGGATTATTTGACAAGCGGTGAGAAATGTAATGTCCTATCGCTTAAGGAATTAAGCCCAGAGCAAGTGCAATTGCTTATGGACTTGACAGCGTACATTCGAACCAAGAAAAGAAGATCTCAAGGACACAAAAATGCTCCGAAACCAACAACCGAGGAAACGGAATTGATCACTCGGCTGATTGCTGAGATTTTGTACTGAGTGCTTCTCCATCTTTCAAATTTTGCGTTTATGTCATATTTTTTGCGTTTGTGACATTTTTGTGGCGGTAATCATTTTCTGCTGATAAAATGAACAGCGTAAGGAGTTGACGTAAATGGAAGCATTGGCGGCAAGGATAGCGGCTTTTTGTTTACAAAAGCACTATATCGAACCAGATCAGATTGCTTGGCTGCAATATGGTTTGATGCGCCGCCTAATGGGAATGGTTACATTTCTTCTTCTGCTTCCAGTGGGTGCATTTTTTGACGGATGGGGGAGCACTTTCCTTTTTCTGCTGGTCTTCCGCTTCATTCGTATGCGTACAGGTGGATACCATGCTAAAACGCCGACGGGATGCCTTTTAGGTTCAACATTTACAATGATCGTGTCACTAGAGTTTGCAAAGAGATTGCATCCGGTATCAAATTTCATTTGTCTCGCTGCTGCTTCTATCTTGATTTTAAGATTAGCACCAGCAAATAATGCTGCCCTTCATTTGAACGCGGAAGAACTTGTTGCTGTACGCAAAGAAGTGAAATTAAGATTAGCAATCGCTATGCTTTCGGCGTGCCTATTGCTATTTTTTAGAGAACCGATAGCATATAGAGTGACTTCTGCGATTTTGGCTGTTGCGGTCGCACTATTGATTTCTAAGCACGGCTTTGGAATGCAATAAAGCATTCTATTGATAAAATTTTAAATATAAGGACGAAAGGGGTAATAATTATGGCATCAAAAGAAACCTTTACACAGCATCTTGCCCATGAAATGGCACAGGTAGTTGTTCATCGTGAACGCTACGGATGGCCGCCGGATTCGCCGTGGGGCATGTTTCAGCCTACACGCCCGGAAGAAACTGAAAAGATTGCTGTGAAAGAAGAACAGTAAAATGTTTGTATGATACACGTTTTGGATAACGTGTACACGATGCGCAGTCCACGTTTGTAATTGACGTGGACTGTTGCTGTATATGCGGTACATAGACAGATGAAAAGTTCAGCCATAAGGAGCTTTATATGGCGGCAATATTGTAGGCAATAGAATCACAATATTATAAATAGATAATTCTATTGTTAAATAGAAATGGCAATTGGGGTCGGCGTTTTTGCTGATCCCAATTGCTTTTCTAAGCTATTAAAAGGTGCCTAAGGGGATTTATGTGATTATTCCGGAAGTAGACGATTGATAAGTTCTTCGCAGTCGGTTGAGGTATAACCCCACAAAACAGAGCTCAGCACGTTAATCGCTTCTTCCCGACGAAGATAGTAGTTGCGCATCGACATAGGCATTCCTTTTAATTCAAGAAAATGCAGAATCTCATAGTTGTTCGCATAATGATGAGGGGCAAGATATGTATAGTACAAAATCCAGTAATAGAGTTCCCCTTTTTCGTGCTTTTTTCGCATGAGATCAATCGCAGAATTTATAAGCTGTAGCATCCGTTTACTCCGCTCCAGTGAGTGCACATAAGATTCAAGATGTGTGTTTGAATTTGATGTTTCAAGCCCATCCAGCACGGCCTCGGAAGCACAACCATACTCGGTGCGAAATTCCGCCTGAAGATTATAATCGGAAACTTCAATACTCCATGAAACGCTACGATAATTTTTTAAAAGAGTCCATGTATCGTGATAATATGAGGAAAATGCGGATTTTTGATTGTGTGCAGACATAATAAATGCTCCTTATCTTTGTCATAGAAGAACTGCTTCACTCTATAAACAGAGATGCCGTGGCGATTTTGACGCATTTATAGCGCACTTAGAAAAAATATTTGTGAGGAAATTGCATGCAGAAGATGAACTTGTTCAAAAATCCCGATTATTTGAACACAAATATGCGGTCTGTGAAATATTAACGTTTTTAATATGAACTGCACGGTAGACAAACGCAGACGAACGGTCAGTTCAAACATAAAGGATAAAAAGAAATAGCGAGGTGAAAGAAAATTAACGAAAAGATTCTCTGTAATATCATTAGACGGATACCAGATTGAAAAACGAACTAAAAAGCTATTTCTTGAAGTACAGCTATAGATGGTAGCCAATTTGTTAAGGGCAACTCTATCGAGCTTCGTACTTGCGAGAGTGTTGGATGATTAGTGCTGGCGATTCCAAGATAGGAACTGCTACATGGAATTGTCAGTATCATACGCAAATTTTGACAGTGCAGATCCTGTCTAAATGGAACTGTGCTGAAGAATTTATGTGTGCTATTTTCCAATATAATATTATTGATCCACTTTGCCGTTCTCCTCCGTTATTCCCATCGAAAAATGATGGGAGTAATAGAATGGTAAAAAGGAACAGCGGAACATCCAAAGAGGATATATGTCAAAATCAGTTTACTGCTTATGTGGTTCTGGCGGTAAAACGAAAGCGTCAGGCTTACATAAAGAAGAAACAGAGAGAGCATGAAAAAGAAACCAGAACTAAAAAGGAGGCAGAACAATCCGAATTTAGAACCGCCGGGTATGATATGTGGAGCAGAATGGAGCCGCAAAATGAAAAACTGATGGCTGCTATGCAGCAATTAAGTCTCAAAGAGAGGTTTGTTGTCACAGAGTATGTCCTAAAAGGAAAGCCCTTTAAGGAAATTGCTCAAGAAACAGGACTCAAAGAAAAAGGAGTGGCATCTGCCTATTATAGAAGCATTAAAAAGCTGCGAGCCGAAATGGGGGATGTAAAATGACTTTTATGGAACTGTTACTCTCAGCTAAATTGGGAAGTACATCGGCCTTTGAGGAACTGTTTGCGAGGTACAAAAATCTTTTGCGAAAATATTCCGTAGTAAACGGTGTATTTGACGAGGATTTATACCAAGAACAGTGCGTGCTGTTTGTACGCTGCATTGAAATATTTGATGTGAATCGATAACAGAAAATCTCCGTCACATTTGATGTGACGGAGATTTTTGTCAAAAGAGCGCATTTATAGGTTTGAGGCAAGCAATAAACGCACTGCGGCAGCCTGATTTGACGCTTTTACAGGTGACTGTGAATGGAACATCTGCATGATTTCATAGGATTAAATCGCTTTGCCGCCTGACTCTTCATACTTACTTTCGCGTGCGATGTCACTTTTGAAGCGGATGCACCGCACATGACCGAGACGTTCTACAAGGAAACAGTACGGGCGGATGCCATCATCGATTTCCAGAATCTCATAGGGCAACAGCTGCATAGAAAGTAGCTCCGCGAGAGGACGCTTTTTAATTTGCCTTGCAAAATCCATCGCCGTATAAGGTGACTCTCCCTCATACCGCACTGCATAGCGGCTGGGGTATGGGAAAAACGAGATTCCGTTGGCCGCAAGCATGTTCTCTCCTGCCTCGATTTCCGGTGAACGGAAGTGGTAGATTCGCAATGTGGGCGGCACACGCCGCTTAGGACACCATTTCGGTACATTTACCTTGGGGTCATCAGAGCGAAAGATGGTAATCTTTTGCCGCCGGTGCAGTATTTTGTGTTTGGCTTCATGCGCCGACCGTGAACTATTTTCGTTTCAGACCCGGCGTAGAGCTTGCAATCTGGGCAGTAATAACATTTGAATTTGCATACTTTTTCTTCATACATAGTCAATTTCACCTCTTATCCCGTCAAAAGAAGCCGTGGCAGCAAAGCGCCGCCACGGCTATTATTAAATCATTCTGTGAACATTCAACCCTTTACGCACACGCGGCCAGCGTTTGTCGGCGCGGGTTGAGGGCCGCGAGTACAAAAGGGCGGGGCTTGATGTAGTAGTGGGTGGTGGATGTTTCAAAGTGAATCTCCTGTGTTTCCGTCTCGTGGATCTTCACCACAGGAGCCGTGTGGTACATCTCGCCGCCCGTACTGAAGATGGCGGGTCTGCCCACCATCAATGCGGACATGAGTTTACCGGTAATGTAAAGCTCCAACTTCCGCTTTTTCATTCTGTCCTTGCCTCCTCTCAGGCCTCTCTGCACAGTTCCACCACGATGAACCGCGCATTATCCAACAGCGTGTTCACATGGTACAGCGAGGTGTTCTGCATTTGTGCAATCTCGTTCGTCTGGTAGCCCTTGGTGCGCAGACGGATGATCTCCATCTGCTGGGGCGTTACCCGCTTGGCGAGGGTGTGCAGGAGCAGTGCCACTTCACTTTCGCGCAACGCTTCCTCATCTGTAACTGTCGGCGTGGGGCGCCGGGTTAGATGCCCGGTGTAAGACTGCCGGGGCCGGACGAAGCGGATAACACGGAAACGGCGCTTGTCGGTGCGGTGGGTATTGACTACTTCGCCCTCCATTGCGCGCCACGCCACCGTGGCGAAGGAATAACCTGCAAGGTTCGGGTCTGTCAGATACCGCTGCACGGCCCGCAGGTAGCCAAAAATGACGATGTCATAATACTCGCTGGCGGGCAAATTCTTCTCGTGCAGGAACTTGTAGACAAGGTTGTGATTTTTATCGGCAAAAATGCGCTGGGTGTCATTCAACGGAATATCGCGCATAAAGCACCTCCTTCATAAACCATCACGCAGGCAGCGGCTGCGTGTCGCCATTCACCGTTGCACCGATACAGAAGCTGCCATCGGTGACCGCAGGGGCAGCGGCGTAGCTCTCCACCTCGCAAAGACCATCATCCTGTTCCCGTTTTGCCTCGATGCGCTGGCGGTTCATACCGCGAATCTGCTCACGGAAGCTCAATGCGTACTTGCGCACAGCAGCAAGCTGGTCGCCGTGGAAATCGCCCAAACGCTTGAACGTGGCAACGCTGTAATCCTTGCCCTCCGGGTTTGTCTGGCGTTTCAGACCAATCTCCACAAGGCTGCCGTAGGTGGCACGGTTGCGGAAAACAAAGCCCTGATTCAAAAACTCACGGAACGGGCTGATGCTGGTGGGAGAGAGAGTGATCGCCAGCGGCATAAACTCCCCGCTGCGCAGCAGATACAGCACCCTCATATTCTTGCAGGCTTTGCCGCGACCATTGCCGGCACTGCCAAATTGGCTCAACGCACAGGTTTCGCAGATACCACCGGGTTCACCGTAGCCCTGTTTGCCGTCTACAGAGGAGCAGAGTGGCGGCACATCATCGTTGTATTCATCGCCCTCCGGCCAGTAGGCACAGCTTGCGTGGTTGAACAAAATCACGCCGGTGAGAGTGGGGCTGTAATCCGGGTGCTGCGGATCGCCGGTGGGTAGTTCAAACTGCAACACACCGCCTGCGGGAATCTTGATGCGGGGAAAGGACATTGTAAAGCCGTCCCTATCCTCGGCAAGCTCCTCACTGCTGAAATCTGCATCGCCCATTTCGGGCAGCACAAAATCCAGCGGTTCGTTGGCGGTCATGGCGGTTGTGGCTGCGGCGTTAGCATTCATCATAGACATAAAAAATCCTCCTGTATGTGGGGCAGCATCAAGCGGCTGCCCGGTTGATTCTCGACCACTGCCGGGCGGGCATGGTCAAAATACTGTAACCAATGCTTTCCAGTTCACTGGCGCGGTCATAACTCTCCACATCCTGGCTGTGACGGGTCACGGCGTTGGATAAGCCGTACAGCGTCAAATCGTTGGATTCAATCAGCCGCTGCAATACGCCGGTACTTTCGCTGTCGGTAATGTGGAACTCCTTGCTGGCAAGTTTGACGACGGCCGGCACATCATGGGTGTCCATCTGCGCGGCTTTTGCCTCCTGCATCTTGCCGACGACCTGCGCGAACCGCGCTTCTTCCACAGCGGCGCGCACGGTGTCCTGAATTTTCATAACAAAGGCTTTGTCCTCCGCGTCCAAGGTTGCTTGGGAGTAGACGCTGAAGTTCTCTTCGCTGTCGGTAACGCGCCCCACATGGTTGCGGCGGGCGGCTGCCTCATTCACGACCATACCGTTGCTGCACACCAGCCGATAGATCAGCGGCTGGATGCTGACGGAACCAAGTCCGACCTCGCTGTTGCTGATGATGATTCCGGCCTGCACGATGTCGCCGGGGGATACCTCCGCCTGCAAGCGGGGGTTCACGGCCTTGATGTACATACGACTTTCGGTGATTTGGCAGCTTTCAAAGCGGATGTCGGGCAGCCCGCCGAGAATCGGCAGCGTCACTCCGGCAATGTCGATATTGTCGATGCGGCGATAGCGATTGCTCAGGTACGCGCGAGCGGAGCCGTCCAAGGTACGCAGCATGCGCTGGCTGCTTTCCTGCTTGAACCATGTGTTGGCGTTGTAGGCCAGCAAGTCGGGACGTTCCTCCCGCATGCGGTCATAGTAGGCGGCGGGAATACGCAGGTGGGTGCCGATCTGCCGATGAGCGATGCCGGTGATGGTCATGGGCTCAATCAGCTCGGTGCCGCTGTCGTCTGACAGGTGCAGAAACATTTCTTTGCCGTAGGATTCCATCCGCAGGCGATTGGGGGCAATGAGGTAGTCCTCCTTGGACTCGCTCTGCCGCTTCACTTCGGTCAGCATCTGCTGTAAAGTTACACCGGATTTCATACGCGAAACCTCCCTTTACCACGAGAGAACCAGCTTGCCGGAAGTTTCCTCGGCGGCCAGCCCATCTCCTGCAAAGACCTGTTTCAGCTTTTCCCAGCACCCAATGGGTGGGAAGCCGTGCAGCGCCGGGAGTACCGATGTGCTGCCGTCCACAAGCTGGATGTGACCGTCCTCCTGCACGGTCATCGAGTGATGCCCGCGGGAACTGAGGTCGGCCACGATGTTTTCCAGTGTTGCGCGTCCCTCGGTCTCATACCAGACACGAGGATCGGGCAGCGGAGGTGTCTCGGCAGGGATGCGCGGTGTTTCGGGTGCGTCTGCCGTGGGATTCGGGCGCAATGGTACGGTGTTGATGAGTTCACACCGCAGATGCGCCTGCTTGTCCAGCACGACCTCGGCGCTCTCGAAACCGTCCAATCCGTGAACACGGATTAAGCAGCGCCCACCCTCTTTGACGATGGTAAGCGGGTCTTTCGTAGCCCATTCCCATGTGATGTTGCTGCCTGCTGTGCGAAGTGCAGCGGTGATGCGCTGGTTCACATGGAGCAGCAGAATGTCGCTGAGAGGTTCATCCTCAATGTCCGGCACCACAAATTTAGCGCGGCGGGGAGCCTTTGCTTTCTTCTTGGGGACTGCCGGGAGACTGCCTCGCAGATAGTGCAGCACATACAGCCCCCAGACGGAGCAGGCAACAAGCAGAAGCGGCAGCAGTAGCGCGCCGCGCGCGAACGCGGCGATGGCTACGATGATGCCCACAAAAATGCTTGTGCCATTCCGGATGGCATTGTCAGATTTCATTGTCGATTACCGTCCTTTCACAAAAACAAAAAGGGGCTGCATCAGGTGTCCGTTCTGAACACTTGATGCAGCCCAAGGTACGGCCACTGTTCGGCGGCCATGCGGGATGCGGATTGATTCTTGGTTCACTCCTTTCTGCCAATGGCAGGAAATATCTATATAAAAAAGTGCCGGCAGGGGAGACACCGCGCCCAATTCAGCGCAATGCCATCTACTACCGGCACCGATTACAAAAACAACAGCGTATGCTTATATAGCATAAAAATCATTTACAAAGCAATTATAATACTATATCTTGTAGTTGTCAACCCAGAGACGATTTAATATGTATCAATCATAATCTGTTGTCGAAGATAAAGGTTTGCTACTGCTGTGATGACTTCGTGGCTGCAACGGTACTCCCGAACAGCCTGGGCGAAGTTGTCGCAGTTCAAGTCGTTGTCATCGTACAGCTTGTCCAGCACATCGTAGCCGTCCTTCAGGCGACGGATGTCCATTTCGATGCACTTGATAATTTCCGCGCACGAGAGCGGTGTCTGCCGGGCAAGGCGGATGACTTTTTTCTCGCAGGCGCTACGGGCATCAACGTGGAACAGGCGGCGGGTGATTTTCCAAGAGATGCCCTCCCAAAACGTCAGTTTGAGGAACGACAGCACCCGCAGCGGCCATGCCGCACCGATGGGGATGATAAAGCGGCAGGAGAGCAAATCATATAGCGCATCATACTCGGTATCCCCGGTGCCAACCACAAGGAGCCCGCGAACTAGCAGGCGCTGCACACAGTCCTGCCAGCTGCGGTGGATGGTGACATTGGAACTGCTCGCCATCTTCTCGTAGAAGCTACTGATTTCCTCTTCCCGCAGGATGCGCCAGTTGAGGATGGACCAGAGCATAAACTCTTGCACATCGACCTCGTACTCTTTTTCGCAGACGATGATGACCGGGCGGGTGCCTTCTTCGGTGCAGCAGCGGATATAACGGCCATTGGCAGTGTAAAGCATTTTCATAAGGGGACCTCCAAATTTTAATTTTCGTGTAGAGATGAGAGAAAAGATTCATCGTTTCGCAATTTGTGGACAGCACGGCTGATCCACGCCGAAACGTGGTTGGGCGGGGCGCTCATGCGAGTAGCAACTGCGGTAAGCGGTATGCCGGAGACTTGCAACGCCAGCGCATGGACGCCCTTGCGGGTCACGCCGCTGTATTGAGATTCTGCGGCGGCAAGCAGCAGGGGAGTCTCGCACTCAATATCGAAGGGAGCGCTATGTTGTACTTCTAATGCGGCAAGTGCAGTTGGCTCCATCTCTGCCAGAGAAATCATGCGGGATTGTTTTCCCGTAAGGTTGCGGCAGTAACTGACAAGACCATTCTGTACGACCTGCCGGGCATAGGATGCAAAGCTACCGCGCGCTGGGTCGAAGGTCAGTGCTGCATTGCAGAGCCAGACACAGCCCTCTTGATACAAGTCCTCATAGCCAAGACCAGCAACGCAGGGATTGGCATTGATGTCGAACCGCAGGACGCGCTCTACGATGGTCAGATTTTCTTCTGCCAAACGCTGTTGGTCAGCTGTGAGCCTTTTCACGCATTTCATAACCGTCACCTCGCAGTCGCATTCTCGCAGATGCGGATGATTTGCTCACAGCGGTAGTCGCCGCACTTGGCAATATGTACCTGATCTCCGGGCAGCCCCATCTGCGTTTGCAGCCAACGGTAGCTCTGGTCGCGGCTCATGCCAAGCTGCGTCTGTACGCTGTGCAAGGCATGGTGAGCAAGGATGCGTTTATGCCGCAAATCTCCGTTGGCAAGGGTGCCGAGCGGCTGCTTCGTGCGGCGGTCTGCTGTGACATAGGCATCACAGGCAGGCCAGCGGCGGCAGACGTACAGGTACGTTCCTGCGGAAATGTCGGACAGACCATGAATCGCGCTTGCCGGGCGCAGCATGGCAAGAGAGCCGCAGTAGGGACAATGGATACGAGTTTGTTTCATAGAATTTCACCTCCAATTTGTTGAAAATAGGCCGAAAAAACCAACGGGCATCTCCGCAAATTCTAAGCACCGCTTCGTCGGCTGCGGCGCACCATCTGCGTTGCCAAAATGCTCGATAATACATCCAGTATTATCTGCGCTTTTTGCTTAGCAGCTGGCGCACCTCGCTCGCCGTATCGGCGCTTATAATTGTGCGTCGATACCCATTTGCCCTTATTACTGTCATCTCGAACGCAAAAATTAAAAAAAATTACGGCCACTTTTTCAAATTTTACAATTTGTTCACATCTTCGTGGCGTTACGCCAGCATCGGACGAAATCCGCTGTTGACCGACTTTCGCACATCCAGCATGGTTCTGCCGTTTAGCGTAACAGGCGCATTGAACAGCATTGTCAGAAGATATTTCTTGAGATTTTTGACGTCTGTGCGCAGATTGCGCAGGCCGTCAAGGACGAAGCGGATATGCTCGCTTGTCAGCTGTAACAGGCGTTCCCGCACCAAGGCCATCGGAAAGAGGTTATTCCCTAGCCGAAGTACAGAGCTGCGAAGCTGGATCGTTTCCACGACCAGTTCGTAGATCTCCTGCATCACAGGGGCGCTCTCCGGCTGATTGTGGCAAAGCAGGTCCAGTTCGATGTTGTCGCGGACTTTTGTCCGCACGGACTCGCCCTCGGATAAGATTGGATCAGTATTTGTTTCTCTTTATTTGTATTTCTTTATTTAATTGCATGGGATTTCCCAGTGCAGCAGAATCCGATGCAAGGGATTCCAGCATAGGCGGCACAGATTCAGCGCTGCTGCAGGAGCCGGACGAGAGCATTTGCGGGTACTCATAGACATAGTAATCGCAGCCCCGCAGGCAGCCGCGCTCATCCCTGACACGGGTGCGTACTACATATCCGGCATCCTCCAATTCCCAAATTGCAGTGCGGATAGCGTCCACGCTCTCTTTATTGATGGCGGCAAGCCCTTTGAGGGTGTAATCCCAGTCGTCCGGCAGGGAAAGCATCTGCGACAGCAGGCCCTTGGCCTTCAGAGACAGATTTTTATTGCGAAGATGATGATTGCTCATAACGGTATAGTCCTTAATGCGCTCTACGCGAAAAACAGCCATTTTACGAATCCTTTCATGTAGGAAGATGGGCAGCCGCCGGGGCTGCCCACGGTTCATCGGTTACAGATTCTGACGGATAATGCGGGTGATGATGCCCACCGCAATGCTGCGCTCCTCGTCCAGCTTCGTCACCACAAAGCTGACATCGTCCTTTTTGCCGGGCGTGCGGCGGTCATAGCAGGAGTGGGCCACAGCGTTGACACCGTTGGAAAGCCGCACATAGACGATGCCTTTATGTACATCGGTCACGCGGCCAGCGTATTTACTCTGTACGCGGCAGCGCTTCAGGGCCTCGCGGCTGGTGTTCTCTGTGACGCTCTTTACATCGGCATGGACGGACAATTCCTCCTGCGAGGTTTTGTTCACCTCGGTCACGCGGACAAGAATTTGGTCGCCTACAGCAAAACGGTCATGGGCATCACCAATCCAATCCCATGCCAGATCCCGCGCCATGATGGAACACTCCACGCCGAAAATCTCAACGCGGATGGACTTGTCTGCAACGGCAATAACGCGGGCCTGTACAACGCGCCCCTCCCGGACGCGGTACTCACCGTTGGCATCGGGGCTGAAATAGAAAAGCTGGCGTTTGCGCATCATGGCTTCGCGGCGGCTGGCGACTACACTGCGGCTCTTGGAGTCAATGCCGAGGATAACAAAATCAATTTCTGCGCCCAGCATATTGCCCAGCAGCTTCATCTGGCGGACGGCTATACTGTCGGTACTGCTGGCAGCGCTGGGGGCGACCATCATTTCTTTGAGAGGAATGACGATGCGGAAGCCGTTGTAATCCACGACAGCAATCGTCTTGCCGCTGTCGGTCTGCTCGATGCCGCCCAGCGGTGCGGAGAGGATGCGCCGTGTGCGGTAGGCGTTGTGAATTTCGTGCCAGGCAGCAGCTTCGCGGGCATCCTCGGTTTCGATTTCGTCACCGCTTTCAATGGTCAGCACCGGGGCATCCGCTTTGCGTCTGCGGCGGGGCGGGGGAGTCTCGGCAGGCTTTTCTTCTTCGACAGGGGCGGGAATGGGCGTGTCCTCAAAACCAACAGGTTCGGGGATGGGCAGGTCGGGGGTAAAAATATCATTGTTCATTTCCATGAGAAATCTCCTTTTCGTTTTCAGGTTTTGTTATGATTGATTCTTTGTTGGCAGAAACAACCGATTTTGATTTGGAAGGATGACCGCGGCGTTTAGGCGGCACCTTGGGCGATGCTTTAGATGTTTCCGCCAGGGGAGCTTCGGGGGTTTCCGGTAAGGCTTTCCGCCACTCCGGGATATGCGCAGATGCTTTGCACTCCCGCAACTGCTTGTAAGCGGGGTGCAGAGAGTAGTCCACCTTGCGAACTTTCAGAACCTTATGACCACGCAATATCACCAGCGCTTCATCTACCGGCAGGCGCAGCACTTCGTCCGGGGTCAGCACCGGGCGCTTGCCGACACCGCTGCTTTCGCGGTACTGCGGCGTATAGTCGGAAACACGCAGGGTGCTTAATGCCTTGGAAGTGCTGGACACCGCCACGCTGGCAATGCCGGTGCGCTGGGAAACATATTCGGCAGTCAGCTGATCTGTGCAGCCAAGAAAAAGCTGCACATCACAGTTACCCAAAATCTCCTGCCACTGGTTCTGCGGGTAGCGGTTTTGCAGGCCGGCAAGGTTTTGGAACACGCAGGACATGGATATATTGCGAGAGCGAATGACGCTGATGCGCCGGGATAGTTCGGAAATCGTACCACAGGCGGTCCAGCTCCTCGCCCAGCACATGGACTGGCACTGGAAGCCGCCGCCGGGGCAGTTGGCATCGGCATAGCGCACGGAGTTTGATAAAGGCGAAAGATAGGAACAGCGATGCAAGGAAATCAAAGGTGCTGTCTTGGTCGCTGGTGACGAGATAGTACGCGCAGGGTTGCTGCCCCGGCAGTTCAAGGCTGATTTCGTCATACGCAGTGATTTTTTTAATCAGTTCAGACTGAAACACTTGCAACCGGCTGCCCAGCCCGCTGATGACACCGCTGCGCACAGAGTCCGATGCCCGTTGGTACAGGCTGTACGGTGCTTTGGCAGGATGCGTCAGCGGCAGAACATCAAACAGGCTGTCCAACTGACTTTCGCTGCATTGCGTGATAAGGTTGTACACCTCACCGATGGTCCGCTGCTCCGGCGGGTAGGTGAGGTCAACGTACAAGACCAGCGCTTTCAGCAGGTTCATCTCTCCCGAATCCCAGAAGCGGTCACTTTTGCCGGTGCCGTTGGTGTTCTTGATGATGACATCCACGAAAAGCTGCGCCATCAGTTCCTGCCCCTCAATTTCTTTCAGGCAGTTCCACGAGTCGGAATTTTCGGGGCTGACAAGATTGAACACACGCACCGTGTACCCTAAATCTCGCATATACTCACTTGATTTTTCGTAGAGTTCTGATTTAGGGTCACAGATAATCAGCGACTCGCCGCGAGCTGCGCTTTGCAGGATGCGGTTCATGCAGAACGAGCGGGTTTTCATCGAGCCGCTGGCACCGTAGACGGCGAGATTACCGTTCATGCGCGTTTTCTCTGGGATGCAGAGGAACTTTCCGTCGAGCATTCCCAGCACAGTGCCCGTATGCTTGGATAAATCGGAAACCATATCCAGCACAGCGGGAACTTCTCGCGGCTGCATCCAGCCGGATGTGCCGTAAGTACCTTTTGCAGAGAAATCGAAGTTGCGCTCGGAGTCCGTTAAGGCATCTTGACTGAACAGCTTTCGATACAGGAAAATCGCGGTGACTGCTGCTGCGCAGCCTGCCATACAGTAAAGGCTGTACGGAAACCACAAAATACCTTTGAGGCAAGCCAGCGGCGTCAAAGAGGGAAACGGCGGGGAAGTGCCGCCCAGCATACCGCCGTTTTTCTGCCAAACAGCATAGTTGCCGATGAACTGCGTCAAGTAGCCGCAGGCGTAGAGCAGCAGCGTGACTGCCAACAGAATCTGTAATCTTTTTGAGGGACGTTTCATGGCGAAGTCAGAAACCTCCTCTCGAACTCGGCAAAGTCGATGGTCTGCAATTCGACCTTGTCGCCGCAGAGAGACCTCAGCGCGTCTGCCTGAAAATCAAAGCAGCGGATGACCCCTTTCATTTGCAGCAACTCCAAGGCAGACAGGAATCGGAACAAGCGCGGTAAGTCCGGTAGATAACTGAACAGAATCGGCGCGCCTGCATCTGTGCGAGCATCGTTCTCGATGAAAGCATTACGGCAAGGCGGCTGTAGCTCTTGCAGCAGTAAGGCGTTTAGTTGTTCGATGATTTCCGGGTGACAAAGCAGCCACAGCAACGTCTCGCCGTGGTAGTCATTGGTAAGAAAGTAGAAATGTTCGTAGCCCTCGCCAAAAAGGAAGTGTTCTTTCTTGTAGGTCTTTGCATCTTCCAGCAGAGTAGCCATCACCGCCCATTGGTCGGACAGCAGGATGCCGTCTGGTGTGTGGCTTACACCGGTTCGTGTATAGCGGATATTTTGCAGCATGATTTTTCCCCGCTGTTCGATTTGCGTGTCAAAGGTCGGAACAGCATCCATGCCGTTGAACACAGCAAAGGTGCGGGATGGGGTCAGCAGCGAGCCTACCATACGGGAGCCGTGAACCTTTACCATTTCAAGACCCAGTTCTTTCATCTCGCGGGAATCATAAAAAGCGGGTGATTCAATGCGGCAAGGACTGCTGCCACCAGGCACAAATACAGGCGGCTTTTCATCTCGATAAATCGCCGTGCCTGCATTCAACATCGTAACATAGGTTTGCGCGATACGATGCAGCCGCAGACGCCGGGCAGGGGACGACTTGATGGAGTTGGTGTCGGTGCGGCCTGACAGATAGAACTGAAATCGTTCTGGCACTCGCTCCCGCAAAAGATGTTTGCCACGGATACCGAGCCGATAGCCGCGAAGATGATCTTTGGAGAAGATGCGCAGGAGCTTGTCGTGTGTCAGGCTCGTCACCACTTTTTTGCGGTAACTTTTGCTTGAGGTAAGGCGGTCAGCACACACACAAGGCAACTCACCGCAGATGGCAGTGAGCGCCAAAAGTTCATAATAGAGGCTGTCTTGCGCGGGCAGGACAGGAAAAGCAGAAAAATAGAAATCACCTCGGAATTTAACCGTGCCTTCTTTGACTCCGGCGAAAGTTACCGCTGATTTGTGTATAAAACGGCTTGCAGCAATGCTGAAAAGTCACTTTCAAGCACAGGTATCTGATTTTTACGAATTTTACGGGAAAAGTGGAGGTCTGTTTTCAGCCGTTTCGGGGGCGTTTAGCCATGCCGAAAAGCAGTTTTTTGGCATCACGGTTATCACGGTAGAGGACGAATATCCAAACCGGGTCGTCTGGAAAGAATCGCACAGCGCCCCGGTGTCGTCCGTCAGGCAGAACGTGGCAATGACATCTATGACGGCTTTCAACTCTAAATTGTCATAATCCCGGACCGCCTTGATTGGGAGGTTGTGGTCGTAGATATGTTCCACGCAAATCACGCAATCGAAAAAGTGTGGAAGCGGCTCACTTTGCACCAGTGCAGCCTGAAGCGGTAGCAAAAGAAATTTGCAGCCGTCTCGCTTCTTTTTATCCGGCAGCAGCGCGGGAGCGACACGCGCAAATAGTTGGTATCTGCCCACACGCGGATGCCTTGTACCTCGGCTGCCTTGGGATAGTAATAGATTGGCGGCTCATTGGAGACGGAAAAGAACATATTGCGCAGATGCGCCGTGCTTTTCTCGCTGAGAAGTGCCGCACTCTCCGCAGTTTTGGCAAACTGCATCGGGTCGGGCACAGGCAGCAGATGCTCCATTTCGTACAGCTTTTTGTGAATGTCGATGAGTCCGCGCTGCTCCAAGCGGATACGATTCAAAAGTACGTCAGGATTCAAGCGCGGCCTCCTCTTTGTAGTAGCTGACAGTGCCATCCTCGGCTACCGTGCAGAACCCGGCCACCTGCGGAATATCCAGCAACTCAATCTGGGAGGTGTCCTCTACGACCACGATGCGCTTGTCGGCATCTTTCTGCGGCTGGCGCAGAAGCTGGCAAATCATGGTTTCTTTGCCCTGCGGGATAGGCACGATTTCATACAGTTCTCCGTTTGCAAAACAGAGGATAGCTGCCGGAAATTCTCCAACAGTGTGGTATTCCACCTGATCTATGAAGTCGAGCAGAACCCAGACGCAGCGGGATAAGTCCTTGACTGCGTTGCTTTGCACTTCTCTATTTGCGTAGTAGCGGTCATTCCCGGCGCAGAAGATGCGCCCTTCTTTCAGCATATGGGCAAGCAAAGTTTTTGCCGTCGCTTCTTTTTCGGGAAAGAAGCGACAAAGCTGCTCTTCGGTCAGACCGGGATACAGCGAAATGTTATGCAGCATTTCAGCGGCCTCCCGCTGATAAATCGCTGCGCGGTTTTTCAATAAAATCACCATCCTTATTGCGCATAAAGGACGTAGAAAGACGTATTAGGTACTGCTGGCAGCATAGCCACAGGCTGCTAATACGCAATCAATACGTTCTTTTGCGTATTTGACTTTTTATTGCGTAATCATTGCGTCAGGGTGGACGTATTACGGACATCTGCAAAACCTCCCGCATCAGAATTTATCCAAAACAAAAAGAGTCGTACCTGAAAAAAGTCAGGTACGACTCTGGGTGAAAATGTCCAACCTTTTTGGCTGAACCCTATTTTGAACATACTAATTGTAACACGCGGGATTATACACGTATATACAATCACTGCGCGGATGTTGTGCAGATGTAATGCAAGTGCAGCAAAAAACTTTCAAGGCAGTGCATCCGGCGCAATCTTGATTCTTTGGTGTACAGGCATTATAATGCAAAGGAAAGGAATCGTCATTTTTATGGATAACCAATTATTGCAGATACAAAACAGAACCTGCCGCATCTACGGCACTGCCAGCGCCGAATACCTGCTGCTGCAAATGGCGGATGAACATGACCTTGCAGGGATGGAACGAGAAGTTGAAGCCATACATCGGCAAACCACACAACCATTTTTGCTGGCCGCTGTCCAAGTCAAGAATTGGAACGACGATTTGTCGCCTTGGCCTGCACCGCCCGTATGGGGTAAGCAGGGCTTTGGCGGTAGGGCAGGGGATACGCTTGCATGGCTGGCGCAGGCTGTGCCGGGCATTCGCCAACAGTATTCTATAAAGGAAGACTGCAAGGTTGTTTTGGGCGGCTACTCACTGGCTGGACTGTTTGCTCTGTGGGCGGCAACACAAACGAACGCGCTGTATGGCGTGGCGGCGGCTTCGCCGTCCGTGTGGTTTCCCGGCTGGCCAGAGCATGAGGCTGCACACCCCATCCAAGCGCAGCGTATTTACCTCAGCCTTGGTGACCGCGAGGAACATACCAAAAATCAGACTATGGCGGCGGTGGGCGATAACATCTGCGCCCTGCACAGCACCTTGACCCGGTGCGGCAGAGACTGCAGACTGGAATGGAATGCAGGCGGCCACTTCAAAGATGCAGACTTGCGGACGGCAAGGGCATTTGTTTGGGTTATGGAAGGAAAACAATAAAGTGACGATTCTGATTGATGCCGATGGCTGCCCGGTGGTGGATTTGACTGTGCAGACAGCCGCAAAGTACAAAGTATCCGTACTGATCCTATGCGATACTGCCCACCAAGTCCAGCGTGACGGCGCACAGACATTGACCTTTGACAAAGGTGCCGACAGCGTAGATTTCGCGCTGGTGAACCGTATACACCCCGGCGATCTTGTAATTACGCAGGACTACGGACTGGCAAGTATGTGTCTGGCGCGCCGCGCTCGCGTGCTGAACCAAAACGGCTTAGAGTATACGCCTGAAAATATAGACGGCCTGCTGTTCCGCCGCCACGAAAACAAAAAGCTCCTCCTTGCCGGAAAGTACCCTAAAGGAACACCCAAGCGAACGAAGGAGCAGGACATAACATATAGAAACGCCTTAGGAAGAATTTTGCAGACTGTGTAAAATTCTTCCTAAGGCGTCTGAAAATGGTGGAAATGTTATTACAAATGAATCTGGTTCTTAATACAAGCGACCGTAAACCTACATCTACACCTCGTCAGCTCGAATTTTATGCCAAACGGGAACAACGCTCTTTTTCTCTTGCATAAGTTTATACATCGTTTGGCGTAAGATTGGCGTATGGCATGATTTCAGTTAGAAACCTGCCAAAAGAAAAAGCCTGAAATTTCTCGTATCATCAAGAAATTTCAGACTTTTTTGTGCTCAAATTGACAATTTACTGGTCAATAGGCTTCATCGTGGGGAACAACAGAACATCGCGGATCGACGCGCTGTCGGTCAGCAGCATAACAAGACGATCCACACCGAAACCGAGGCCGCCTGTGGGGGGCAGACCATACTCCAGCGCGTTGACATAATCATAATCGACCTGTGCCCGGCACTCCGGCTCGATAGCCTTGCGCTCGGCGACCTGACGCTCAAAGCGGGCCTTCTGGTCGATGGGGTCGTTCAGCTCGCTGAACGCATTGCCGTACTCGGTGCAGTCGATGAAGTACTCAAACCGCTCGGTGAAGGCCGGATCATTAGGCTTGCGCTTGGCAAGCGGGCTGATCTCAACGGGGTAATCATAGATGAAAGTGGGCTGGATGAGCTTATCCTCAACAAACGCGTCAAAGAACTCTGCGAGGATCGCACCCTTGGTCGGGACCTCGGGCAGCTCAACATGATGCTCCTTGGCGGCGGCAATGGCGTCCTCATCGGTTTTCCAGTCGTTGAAATCAACGCCGGAGTACTTTTTGACCGCCTCAACCATTGTCAGACGCTCCCAGTGGCCCATGTCGATCTGCTTGCCCTGATAGGTGATCTCCAAGCTGCCGCAGACCTTGAGGGCCAGACGCTTGTACATCTCCTCAACCAGATCCATCATGCCGTGGAAGTCGGTGAAGGCCTGATACAGTTCAATGGTCGTGAACTCAGGGTTGTGCTTGGGGTCCATGCCCTCATTGCGGAAGATGCGACCAACCTCATACACGCGGTCCATGCCGCCCACGATGAGGCGCTTCAGGTACAGCTCCGTCTCGATGCGGAGCACCATGTCCATGTTCAGGGTGTTGTGATGGGTGTAGAAGGGACGCGCGGACGCACCGATCTCGAACGGGGTCAGGATGGGGGTATCGACCTCCAGGAAGCCCTTCTCGTCCAGATAAGCACGGATCTCCTTCAGGATCCTGCTGCGCTTGACAAAGGTCTCCTTGACCTCGGGGTTT
>ENA-OUNH01000085-OUNH01000085.1-human-gut-metagenome-genome-assembly--contig:-NODE-85-length-35666-cov-3.884578_pt1 | contig 35666 bp, 34 predicted proteins | sample MGYA00242806_ERZ504814 | MGnify/ENA primary metagenome ERZ504814 (study PRJEB26092, sample SAMD00036389) | human gut metagenome | host: Homo sapiens | study: EMG produced TPA metagenomics assembly of...
TTTTTGTATCATTTGTAAAATTATGTTGACCAACCGCGAACAATAACACAGCTCTTGCAACCAACAGTCCATCTGTATTATACTAATAGAACACGATTAAATTCAGAAAAAATGGAGATAGATAGAAAATGAAGCGCAAAGTAGATCTTAATGAAATTTCAGACGGACGTCTGTATTCCTCTGGAGATATGGTTAAGGTGGACTGTCATGACTGTGAAGGCTGCTCTGCATGCTGCCAGGGAATGGGAAATTCCATCATATTGGATCCAATGGATCTGTGGAGATTGCAACTCGGAAAAAAAGTAAGAATTTTGATACACTGCTTGCAAACTATCTGGAATTGAATGTAGTTGACGGGATGGTACTTCCTAATTTAAAGATGGCAGGAGAGGAAGAAGCCTGTCTGTTCTTGAAAGATGGAAGATGTTCTATTCATGGATACAGACCGGGAATCTGCCGTTTGTTCCCTCTTGGACGTATTTATGAGGAGAATGGATTCAAGTATTTTATCCAGGTCCATGAGTGTAAGAAGCAGGAACGTGGTAAAGTGAAGATTAAGAAGTGGCTTGGAATTGCAGATCAGAAGAGATACGAAGATTTCGTGTGGAGATGGCATACATTTCTTAAGAACTGTGAAGAAGGAATGAAAGAACTTGATGAGCAGAACGCGAAAGTACTGACGGTTGTGGTTCTCCGCAACTTTTATCAAATGCCTTATCAGGCAGAGGAAGAAGCACAGTTTTATCCGGAATTTGAAGAAAGGCTGGAAAGACTGAATGCAATGTTTGGATTTTAGAAGTGAAAGTTAGCAACAGGTGAAAGGCAGCAGTAGATGGAAAGCAACAGTAGAAAAACACAGATATTAAAAGAAATTTTTGGATACGATTCTTTCCGTAAAGGGCAGGAGGAGATTGTAGATCAGATCTTGAATGGAAGAGATGTGCTTGCAATCATGCCGACCGGAGCAGGAAAGTCACTCTGTTATCAGGTTCCGGCACTTCTGATGTCTGGGATCACGATTGTAGTATCACCGCTGATTTCATTGATGATCGATCAGGTGAAGGCACTGAATGAAGCAGGAGTTCATGCGGCTTATATCAACAGTGCATTGACAGAACGGCAGATTACAAAAGCATTAGAACTGGCAGCGGCAGGCAGATATAAGATGATCTATGTCGCTCCGGAACGCTTGTTGACACCACGGTTTCTGGACTTTGCATGTCATACAGAACTTTCTATGGTGACAATCGATGAAGCTCACTGTATTTCCCAGTGGGGACAGGATTTCCGCCCAAGTTATGTGAAGATCACAGAATTCATCCGCCAGCTTCCAAGACGCCCGGTCGTCAGTGCATTTACAGCAACAGCAACACAGAAAGTAAGAGAAGATATTCTTGAAGTACTTGATCTTGAATCTCCTTATATAAATGTATCCGGTTTTGACAGAGAGAACCTTTACTTCGAAGTAAGACCAGCGCGTGGGAAGAAGGATGCAATTAAGGAATATCTTACACAGCACAGAGAAGACAGTGGAATTATTTATTGTGCGACAAGAAAAAATGTAGATGAACTCTATTTAGAATTGCAGAATGCCGGATTCTCTGTCGGAAGATATCACGCAGGAATGGGGACAGAGGCAAGAAATGAAAGTCAGGAAGATTTCATTTATGACAGGATAGAGATTATGATCGCAACGAATGCATTTGGAATGGGAATAGATAAGTCCAATGTCCGTTTTGTACTTCATTATAATATGCCGCAGAGCATGGAAAATTATTACCAGGAGGCAGGCAGAGCCGGACGAGACGGAGAACCGGCAGAATGTATCCTTTTCTATTCACCGCAGGATATCATGATCAATCAGCTCCTGCTGGATAGTAAAGAGCAGATTGGAGAATACACAGAAGAAGAACTCCGGGTGATCCGGGAACAGGATGTTCTCCGGCTGCGTAAGATGAGTAATTATTGTACGACAAGCATGTGTCTTAGAAAATACATATTGAATTATTTTGGACAGGAGACAGAAGAACATTGTGGGAATTGTTCCAATTGTCTGGAAGAATTCGTAGAGCTTGATGTCGGAGAGATTGCGGCAGACGTGATCGAGTGTGTGCGCGAATCCAGACAGAGATACGGTATGACAATGATCCTTTCCACACTGGCGGGAGCGAATACAGCGAAGATCAGAAGTGCAGGGATGAATGAACTTTCCGTTTATGGAAGACAGAGTAAATGTTCTCAGCAGAGGCTGAAAGACGTAGTTTATACACTGCTCGAACATGGATACCTTCAACAGAGCGCAGATCGTTATGCGATCCTGAAACTGACAGACTGGTCAGAAGAATTACTGAAATCGAGAGAATTGAAACTTCGCTGCAAGAAGTCAGAACTTACAGAAAAGAGAAAGTCCGGAAGTGGAAAGAAAGCGTCTCATAGAAAGGGAGAGAGTTTCGGGTATCTTACAGATAAAAGCCGAGAATTATTCGAAGAATTGCGTTCTGTGCGTTATTCTTTGGCAAAGAAAAAAGGAATTCCGCCATATATGGTCGCTTCAGATCGTACATTGCATGAGATGTGTGTACTTGTTCCATTTGAAAAAGAGGAACTGCTTGAAGTACACGGTATGGGACTTAAGAAATATGAACAGTACGGAGCAGTTTTTCTTGATAAGATTCAAGAAGTGACAGCAGGTGATAAAAAGGGTTACGGTATATCAGAAGATGCTGATGGGACAGACGCAGTTCAGAACCAGAATCCTCTGGACATCGGACCATTTGGAAGCGTAGAGAATTAACAGCAAAAAAGAAGTAAAAGAAAGAAGTGACATAAAAGTGTCTGTAAAAATATTTCCAACATTAAAAATTATAAAAAGAATATTTGCCAAAAGATATTTTAAGCGGAATTATCATGGCAGCGGTCTCAATTCCAATCTCTATGGGGTATGCACAGATCGCAGGTGTTCCTGCGGTGTATGGACTTTATGGATCTGTTCTGCCGATCCTGCTATTTGCCATGCTCTCAACTTCAAAACAGTTTATCTTCGGAGTAGATGCGGCACCGGCGGCAATTGTCGGAGCTGCATTGGCAACACTTGGAGTGACGGCAGAATCAGCCCAGGCATTGCAGTATGTACCATTGATCGCATTGTTTACGGGACTCTGGTTATTGTTGTTTTATCTTTTACATGCAGATAAGATTGTTGATTTTATCTCAACACCGGTTATGGGTGGATTTATCAGTGGTATTGCAGTGACAATTATTATGATGCAGATTCCGAAACTGATGGGAAGCCCGGCGGGGACTGGAGAATTCATAGAACTTGCAGAACACATTTTTCAGGCAATCACAAAGATAAACTGGTTGTCCTTTGGAATGGGAATTGGAGCACTTGTAATCTTGATTGTATCCAAAAAACTGATTCCAAAGTTCCCGATGGCAATCGTTATTATGATTGCCGGAGTTCTCTCGACAATTGTCTTTCATGTAAACCAGTATGGTGTAGTTCTCCTGCAGGCAGTTCAACCAGGGCTTCCGCGGCTTATTTTCCCGGATTTTACAGAAATCAATCTTACACAGGCCGTGGGAAGAGCACTTATGGTTGCTGTTGTGATCATGGCAGAGACACTTTTGTCAGAGAACAATTTTGCATCTAAAAACGGATATGAACTGGATGACCGTCAGGAAATCCTTGCCTGCGCCGCAGGAAATCTTGCTGCCGGTGCAGTTGGATGCTGTCCGGTAAATGGAAGTATTTCCAGGACTTCCATGAATGAACAGTATGGAGGAAAGACACAGGTTGTATCCATTACAGCGGGACTGACCATGGCAGTTGTACTTATAGGTGCAACCGGATTTATCGAATATCTTCCGGTTCCGGTATTGACGGCAATCGTAATCTCTGCACTGATGAATGTTGTAGAGACACATCTTGCAGTACGCTTGTTTAAAGTAAGCAGAAATGAATTTTATATTTTTATTGCAGCAGGGATCGGTGTGCTGTTCCTTGGTACGATTTACGGAGTTGTGATCGGAATTTTGTTATCTTTTGTAGCAGTGATTTTAAGGGCTACAAACCCTCCGAGATCTTTCCGTGGAATGATTCCGGGAAAAGAAGTTTATTATGATCTGGAGAGAAACCGTTTTGCATATCCAATCAAGCATGTGATTATTTACAGATTTAGCGAGAACCTTTTCTTTGCAAATAACAAAGTGCTGGTTTCAGATATTGAAAACAGCATCAAAGAGGATACAAAGGTCGTAATTCTGGACGCATCAGCAATCAACAGCCTGGATATTACAGCGGCAGATGCACTCGAAATGCTTGCAGCAAGTCTGAAAAAACGTGGAATTAAGTTCTATATCACAGAACATTCCAGAGAAGTTAACGATCAGATGAGAAAGCTTGGAATCGGACATTTGATAAAAGAAGGTGCTGTGCGAAGAACAATTCTTGCGGCACTTCATGATGCGGGGATTGAGCAGCCTTGCCCATTGGATATTCCAGAAGAAGATCTCGAAAAACTTAAGCGAAGAGAATATTTTTCCCTTCCTGCAGAAGAAGAAAATACACTGGAAGAGTTTGCATGGGCATTTGGTGATGATGCAGTCAAAGAAATTGAGAAACGAGTGCTTTCTATTGTGAAGCAGATCCATGAGATTACAGATCTCGAGAAACTTTCCGAAGAAGGAATCAAGAAAACTGGAATTTTGGAATTCACTTGGAGCACTTGATGAAGATGAGTTGCTCCGCAGAATGGAGCTTCACTTAGATGATCTTCCAAGTGATGTAAAAGAAAACAAAAAACTCGTCATTGAATTGATCGAGCGTAGAAGAAGAAAACTTAGAGATCGTCTTCTGAAAGAGCATCCAGAGATTGTTGAGCATATTGAAGAGCGAAGAGAGCGGCTGGAGCGAAGACTTGAGAAACAGAATCCAGATGCTGTAAAGCGTCTGAAACAATGGAAAGATGAAGAATTCTAAAGAACAATCTGTAAGATTCTTAATAAATCATTAGGATTGTCTAAGTTCTCTTGTTTCTGCAAAAAAGGAATGCTATGATTAATATGGAAGAAAAAGTCAGGGGACAGTTTTGATTGTCCCCTGATTCTAAGAATAGAAAAGAAAAAGGGATAAGCATGTGGTCTAAAGAAACAAAAGAAGAAAAAGAACGCAAGAAAGAACAAGCGTTTTATGAACATTATGGCGCGATGGGAAAAAGCAAGGAATCCATTAGAAAAGAGTGGGAGAGACGCAAGAGGAATGAACAACGCATTCGACGCCTCAAGAGACGAAGGAGAATTGCAATCATATTGATTCTGTTCGTTGTATTAGTTCCGACAGTTTCAACATTTACTTATTTTAAAATGAATCCGATTGTATTACGGAGTAAAGTGATCGCGCAGGAAAAGAAAGAAAGTATGGATCTGATGTCCAACATCCGTTTCGTTGTCGGTGGAAAAGCGAAAGATGTGAAGACAGAAGGAAAAGTAGATACGAATAAAGAAGGAAAATATACGGTTTATTATGTCTATGGTAAACAAAAAGTAAAAGCTGAAGTCGAAGTTAAGGATACAAAAGCACCTGAGCTTAAAATGAAAGACAGTTATACAACAGAACTTCCGAAAGATATCAAGCCGGAAGATTTTGTAGAATCAGTAAAAGATGCATCAGATGTCACACTTGAATTTGTCGGACAGGATTCCTGGGAGAAGAAAGGAAAATACGGAGTAACTGTTGCTGCAACAGATAGTGACGGTCATAAGACAGAAGGTAAATCAACACTGAATCTGGAAGAGGATACAACAGGACCGACGATTGAAGGAGCAGATGATAAAGAACTTGCACAGGGCGATACGATGGACTTTAATGAAGGGGTTACGATAAAGGACGATATGGATCCGGAGCCGACATTGGAAGTACAGGGCGCTGATAAAGTGGATTTTGCGACACCGGGAACCTATGTTGTTACCTATCTTGCAAAAGACCGTTCCGGAAACGAGACAAAGATTGAGCGAAAGATCAAAGTGAAAGAGAATCCGGATTGGAATGAGAAAGTTGTTTATCTGACTTTCGATGATGGTCCGTCAGAGAATACCGGAAAGATTCTTGACATTTTGAAAGAAAAAATGCAAAGGCAACCTTCTTCGTTACAGGAAATAATCGGGAACATGATGATATGATTAAAAGAGCCTTTTCCGAAGGACATTCGATTGGACTTCATACCTATACACATGATTATGCAACAGTTTACTCATCCGAAGATGCATACTTCGCAGATTTGCAGAAAATATCAGATCTGGTAGAGAGTATCACAGGAACGAAATCCATGATCATTCGTTTCCCGGGAGGTTCCAGCAATACCGTCAGTGCAAAATATGTCAAAGGATTGATGACAACACTTACGAAAGCAGTGAGAGACAAAGGATATCAGTATTTTGACTGGAACTGTGATTCTACTGACGCAAGCGGAAATAATGTGCCAGTAGAAAAACTGGTTTCCAACGCAACATCCTGCACGGCAAATCATGTTGATATTCTGATGCATGATACAGATGCAAAAGATACAACCGTACAGGCATTGCCACAGATTATTGATTACTATAGAAGTCAGGGATATACATTCAAAGGACTGACCGTTGATAGTGTGGCAGCGCACCATGGAGTGAATAATTGATAAATATTAGAAAGAGCCAGAACAGGCACCACACACGGTGTCTGTTCTGGCTCTTAATTATATCTTAATCCTCATCATCTGTCTGTACAGAGTAAGTCTGCCTCTTTCTTGCCATCTCATCGCTCTCAAGATATTCATCATAAGTTGTGATCTTATCGATCAGCTTACCGCCCGGAACAATCTCCATGATACGGTTCGCTGTTGTCTGTACGATCTGGTGGTCTCTGGAAGTAAAGAGAAGTACTCCAGGGAACTTGATCAGACCATTGTTGAGTGCTGTGATAGACTCCATATCCAAGTGGTTTGTTGGCTCATCAAGAAGCAGTACATTTGCTCCTGAGATCATCATCTTTGAGAGCAGGCAGCGAACCTTCTCACCACCGGAAAGTACAGCAACTTTCTTCACTCCGTCTTCACCGGAGAAGAGCATTCTTCCAAGGAATCCACGAACATAAGTTACATCTTTTTCCTCGGAGTACTGTGTCAGCCACTCTGTGATATTGTAGTCATTGTCGAATTCTCCGCCGAAATCCTTCGGGAAGTAAGCCTGAGAAGTTGTAACTCCCCATTTATATGTTCCCTCATCCGGTTCCATCTCGCCGATCAAGATCTTGAAGAGGATTGTCTTAGCAAACTCATTACCACCAACAAAAGCAACTTTATCCTCACGGCCAAGTGTGAATGTAAGGTTATCAAGAATCTTCTCGCCGTCAATTGTCTTGGAAAGTCCTTCTACAGTGAGAACTTCATTACCAATCTCACGGTTCGGACGGAAGTCAATGTAAGGATATTTACGGCTGGAAGGTCTGATCTCATCAAGCTGGATTTTCTCCAGGGCACGCTTTCTGGAAGTAGCCTGTTTGGACTTGGAAGCGTTCGCACTGAATCGGGAAATAAATTCCTGCAGCTCTTTGATCTTTTCTTCTTTCTTCTTGTTGGCCTCTTTCATCTGACGAATCAGCAGCTGGCTTGACTCGTACCAGAAGTCGTAGTTTCCTGCGTAAAGCTGGATCTTGCCGTAATCAATATCGGCAATCTGTGTACAAACCTTGTTCAGGAAGTAACGGTCATGGGATACAACGATAACAGTGTTGTCAAAGTTGATCAGGAATTCTTCCAGCCATGCAATCGCATCAAGATCCAAGTGGTTGGTAGGCTCATCAAGAAGCAGGATATCCGGGTTTCCGAACAGTGCCTGTGCAAGAAGAACCTTGACCTTCTCAGAACCTGTCAGGTCTTTCATCAGTTTATAATGAAGCTCTGTCTCGATACCAAGTCCGTTCAGAAGATTGGCAGCATCAGATTCTGCTTCCCATCCATCCATTGTAGCGAACTCAGCTTCCAGCTCACTTGCTTTGATTCCGTCTTCATCTGTGAAATCTTCTTTTGCGTAAATTTCTTCTTTCTCTTTCATGATTTCATATAGACGTGCATTTCCCATGATAACTGTATCAAGAACAGGGAATTCGTCATATTTGAAATGATCCTGCTGAAGGAAAGAAAGTCTCTCGCCCGGGGAGATAACTACATCACCGGATGTCGGCTCAAGCTGTCCGGAAAGAATCTTAAGAAATGTAGATTTACCGGCACCATTCGCACCGATCATTCCGTAGCAGTTCCCCTCTGTGAATTTGATGTTAACATCTTCGAACAGCGCCTTTTTCCCGACGCGAAGGGTTACGTTATTTGCACTAATCATTTGAAAGTCTCCTTGTAAATAAATTAGAATTGTGATTACGTTGTTATAATTGCCTTTTTCAAATACGTGTGAATAAGAACATACCAATCCATATATTAACATAGAAGAAAGGGTGCTGACAAGTACTGAAATAGAAAAATGCATACGAAAAAACAGGGCAAACTGTGTGAAAATCTATAAGAACTAATCCTTGTTCTTTCCATTGTAAAAAGTTATAATGTTACTAAGAATCTCACAATATAAATAGCAGTAGAAAAGAGGAGAAGCCATGGCACTTAAGAAAGCAACAATCGTACTGGAAGGTGGAGCAACAAGAGGCATATTTACTTCTGGTGCTCTGGATTACCTTATGGAACAGGATATTTATTTTCAGATGTGATCGGTGTGTCTGCCGGCGCATGTAATGCAGTAGATTATGTTTCCAGACAGCCGGGACGTACAAGAGACTGTATGATTCCGAATACAAAAGATATGAAGTATATTAATGGAGTGAAAGATACGATCAGGGAGAAAAGTCTGATGAATATGGATTTGATTTTTGATAAATATCCGAATGAACTGATCCCATTTGATTTTGATACATATTTTCAGTCAGAGATGCACTGTGAGCTGGTAACGACAAACTGTCTGACTGGAAATGCAGAATATATGATGGAAACAGAAGATCCTGACCGATTGATGAAGATCTGTCGTGCATCAAGCAGTATGCCGCTTGTAACTCCGATGGTGAATATTGACGGTGTCCCGTATCTGGATGGCGGACTTGCAGATTCTGTTCCGATCCGTCGTGCACAGAAGCTTGGGAATGAGAAGATCATAGTGATCCTGACGAGAAATCAGGGCTATCGTAAGAAAGTGATCTCACCGGCAGTGCAGAAGCTTTACAGACAGGCATATAAGTCCTATCCGAATGCAGTCCGGACAATCTTCAGAAGAAGTTTTATCTATAATAAGACGATGAATTATCTGGACCAGCTTGAGAAGCGTGGAGAGATCTATGTCCTTCGTCCACATGTAAAACCAGTATCACGGCTCGAACAGCATCCGGATGTCCTGCATGCATTTTATGAACATGGATATCATCTGATGGAGCGAAAAACAGAAGAAATGCTGAAGTATCTTGAACAGTAATAAAAATAAATCGACTTGTTAAAAGAAGAGAGAAAAGGGAGTTGAGTTATATGAGAGAGATTTTAGAAGAAACTCAGAACCGTGAATTATCGTGGCTTCGGTTCAATCAGCGCGTTCTCGAAGAAGCACGGGACGAGACAGTTCCTTTGATGGAACGTATGAAATTCGTAGCTATTTTCACAAGTAACTTAGACGAGTTTTTTATGATCCGCGTAGGAAGTCTGTATGATATGGCATCAGCAGACAGCAAAAAGATCGATCAGCGATCCGGTATGACAGCAAAACAGCAGTTAGATGCAATTTATCGAGCTGTTTCCCCACTTTACAAGGAACGCGATAAGACATATGCAGAGATCAAGAAACAGTTAAGTCCGTATGGTGTCTGCGGTCTTGACTTCAAGGAACTGGAACAGCAGGAGAAGAAGTTTGTAAAGAAATATTTCAAAGAAGAAGTAATGCCGGTGCTTTCCCCACAGATCGTAGATGCGAACCATCCGTTCCCACATCTGTTAAGTAAAGAACTGTATGTGGTTGCGAATCTGAAGCAGGGAGACAAGACGATGCTCGGAATCATCCCGGTACCACAATATATTTCTAATATTCTATATCTTCCGGGGTATGACATCCGTTATATCCGTATGGAAAAGATTATCCTGGAATTTATTGATCTTGTTTTTGACCAGTACCAGATCTCAGACAAGAACTATATCCGTGTGACGAGAAATGCAGATGTATCACCGGATGATGAAGCTTATGCAGACAGCGGAGATTTCCGTCATGTGATGCAGGAGACACTTCATAAGAGAAGAAGGATGGCCGTTGTCCGTCTTGAGGCAGCCAATTCTCTGAGTAAAGAGATGGAAAAATATTTCTGTGAGAAATTCAATATCCGTCCGGAATGCATTTTCCGAACAAAGATGCCGATGAAGCTGGACTTTATCTTTGCAATCGCTGATAAACTTCCGGATTCGAAGAAAAAAACGCTTGTGGATGTACCATTTTCTCCGCAGCCGTCATCCATGCTTGCAGAGGGCAAAGTGATTCCGCAGATAAAGAAGAAAGATGCACTCCTTTGCTATCCATACGAAAGCATGGAACCGTTCCTTCAGTTGATCAAAGAAGCATCAACAGACCCGGAAGTTCTGACGATCAAGATCACGATCTACCGTCTGGCAAAGAAAGCACGACTTGTAGAATATCTCTGCGCAGCGGCTGAGAACGGAAAAGAAGTCACAGTTCTGATCGAGCTGAGAGCACGCTTTGATGAGCAGAACAACATTGACTGGTCCGAGCGTCTGGAAGAGGCCGGATGCCGTGTTCTGTACGGATTCGAGGGTTATAAGGTACACTCCAAGATCTGCCTGATCACATACAGAAACCGTACCGGAATCCACTACATTACACAGATTGGAACCGGAAACTATAACGAAAAGACAGCGAAGATGTATACCGATTACTCGCTGATGACAAGCAGACAAGAGATTGGTGAAGACGCAGCAGTCTTTTTCCAGAATATGTCGATCAGCAATCTGAATGGAGTTTACAAGCATCTGATTGTTTCACCGACAAGCCTGAAACAGAAAGTACTTGCCTTGATGGATGAAGAAATTGCAAAAGGTGAGAACGGAAGAATCATTATGAAAATGAACTCTGTTACGGACATGGATTTCATTCGCAAAGTAACAGAAGCATCTCAGGCAGGGGTGAAGATCGATCTGATCGTGCGTGGAATCTGCTGTATCCTTCCGGGAATCAAAGGAAGGACGGAGAATTTGCGTGTGACAAGTATTGTGGGAAGATATCTGGAACATCCAAGACTCTTTGTCTTCGGGAAAGGAGCAGATGCCAGGATGTATATCGGTTCCGCTGATATGATGACAAGAAATACAGAGAAGCGTGTAGAAGTTGCGTGCCCGGTTTATGATGAAGAGATCCGGAAACGTCTGTTCCATCAGCTTCATGTGATGCTCTCTGACAATGTGAAAGCCCGCGCGATGACAAGCGACGGAACATACGTGAAGAAACCGGTGGAAGACGGAGCAAGTCTTGTGAATGCACAGGAGACCTTTATGAGAGAAGCATCACAGGCAAAACGTCCGGCTGCAGCCGCTGTACCGAAGAAGAAAAAAGAAGGATTCTTAACAACTGTACTGAAGATTTTTAAAAGAAAATAATCGAGATATGAAGGAGAAGAGAAAGATGAAACCGTTACAGAAAAAAGATTTTGGAATGACATCAAAGGGAGCACAGGCAACATTATACATTCTTGAAAACGAAGCAGGAATGCAGATCAGTGTATCCGACTTCGGAGCAACACTGACAAGCGTTCTTGTTCCGGATAAGGATAACAATCTGGTAGAAGTGACACTGGGATATGATGATGTTGCGGGATATGAAGCAGGTACAAAGTTTTTCGGTGCAACTGTAGGGAGAAATGCAAACCGTATTGGTGGAGCAGTGATTGAGATCAATGGAAAAGAGTATCATCTGACAAAGAATGACGGTGAGAACAACTTGCACAGTGGACTTGATTTCTATCACGGAAGATTGTGGAAGGTTGCGGACGCAGATGATACCCATGTAACATTTGAGATGGACAGCCCGGATGGAGATCAGGGATATCCGGGAGCACTTGTTATGAAAGTGACGTATTCCCTGGATGAAGAGAATACTTTGATGATCCACTACGAAGCAGAACCGGATCAGGATACGATCATCAATATGACAAATCATAGTTATTTTAACCTGAACGGACATAAGAGCGGAGATGTTCTGAATCATACATTATGGCTGAATGCAGATGCATTTACACCGGCAGACGCAGCATCCATTCCGACAGGAGAGATCCGCAGTGTGGAAGGAACTCCGATGGATTTCAGAACAGATAAGACAATCGGAAGAGATATTGAAGCAGACTATGAACCACTGATCTTCGGAAAAGGTTATGACCACAACTGGGTATTGAAAAATGAAGGCGAATTTGATAAAGTAGCAGAAGTGGCCGGGGATGAAAGTGGAATCCATATGAGCGTACTGACAGACCTTCCGGGTGTGCAGATTTATACTGCGAACTTCCTTGACGGAGAGAAAGGAAGAGACGGTGCAGTTTATGAGATGAGAGATGCCATCTGTCTGGAGACACAGTACTATCCGGATGCAATCCATCATGAAAACTTCCCGGGACCGATCTGTAAGAAAGGCGAGAAATATGATACTCGTACTGCCTATAGATTTCGTGTAAAATAAGTGAATGGAAGATAAATAATTAATTTATGGGAAAATCAGTATACATTGCGGAGAAACCGAGCGTTGCCCAGGAATTCGCAAAAGCATTGAAACTAAATACGAAAAGACGGGACGGATATCTTGAGTCAGACGAAGCCGTTGTCACCTGGTGCGTAGGTCACCTGGTGACGATGAGTTATCCGGAGGAATATGATCCGGCACTTAAGAGATGGAACCTGCAGACACTTCCGTTTATCCCGGAAGAATTCAAATACGAAGTCATTCCGTCAGTGGCGAAACAGTTTCAGATCGTCAGTGGGATCCTGAACCGGGAAGATGTTGATACGATCTATGTCTGTACCGACTCCGGGCGAGAAGGAGAATACATCTATCGTCTCGTGGAACAGGAAGCACACGTTGAGGGGAAAAAGCGCCGGAGAGTATGGATTGATTCCCAGACAGAAGAAGAGATCTTACGAGGAATCCGAGAGGCGAAAGATCTGTCAGAGTATGATAATCTCGGAGCATCCGCATACTTGCGCGCCAAAGAAGATTATCTGATGGGAATCAACTTCTCCCGTCTGCTGACCTTGAAATATGGCAACAGTATTTCAAATTTTCTGCAAACGAAGTATTCCGTTGTATCTGTAGGACGCGTTATGACGTGTGTTCTTGGTATGGTTGTGCGCAGAGAACGCGAGATCCGTGATTTCGTCAAGACACCGTTTTACCGCGTACTCAGCACAATTGATGCACAGGGGCATACGTTCGAGGGTGAGTGGAGAGCAGTGAAAGGCTCCCGCTATTTTGAGTCCTATGACCTTTATAAGGAAAATGGATTCAAAGAGCGCAAGAAAGCCGAAGAATTGATTCAATACCTGCAGACACTGGATGACGAGTACGTAAATGTAGCAGGAATACAGGGTCAGTCAGGATTGAACTGCAGGATCGAGTCGATTGAGAAAAAGAAAGAGAAGAAGAATCCCCCTCTTTTATATAACCTGGCGGAGCTTCAGAACGACTGTTCTAAGAGATTTAAGATCAGTCCGGATGAGACACTGCGAATCGTGCAGGAGCTGTATGAGAAAAAACTTGTGACTTATCCGAGAACAGATGCCCGTGTTCTGTCTACCGCAGTGGCAAAGGAAATCACAAGAAATCTGAATGGGCTGTCAAAATATCCGATGGCGGCACCGTATATGCAGGATATCCTGAATTTCGGAAGCTATAAGACACTTGCAAAGACACGCTATGTGAATGACAAGCAGATCACAGACCATTATGCAATCATTCCTACAGGACAAGGGTTGAATGCATTGAGTACTGTTTCATCTACTGCGAAGGGTGTGTACGACCTGATCGTGCGAAGATTCCTGAGTATCTTTTATCCGCCGGCAGTTTACCAGAAGGTTGCTATCGTGACGAAGATCAAAGAAGAAAGCTTCTTCTCAAGCTTCAAAGTACTTGCTGAGGAAGGTTATCTGAAAGTGGCAGGCATGCCGAAGAAGAAAGCTTCTCAGACAGCCACAAAAGATAGCAGTAATGGAAACAGTGAGAATAATAACAATGATACAAATGACAAGGCAGGTTCCGATTCTTCCGATCAAAGCCTGGACACCGGATTGTTCGAAGTGATCAAGTCATTAAAGAAGGGTGCAGTCCTTCAGGTCAGAGCATTGGACATCAAAGAAGGAGAGACATCACCTCCGAAGCGCTACAATTCCGGTTCCATGATCCTGGCAATGGAGAATGCAGGACAGCTGATCGAGGACGAAGAACTTCGTGCCCAGATCAAAGGAAGCGGGATCGGAACAAGTGCGACAAGAGCAGAGATTCTGAAAAAGCTTGTGAATATCAAGTATCTCGCATTGAACAAGAAGACACAGGTGATCACACCGACGCTGCAGGGAGAGATGATCTATGATGTTGTTGATCATTCCATCCGGTCACTCCTGAACCCGGAACTTACAGCAAGCTGGGAGAAGGGGCTGAACTATGTGGCAGAAGGTTCCATCACATCAGATGAATATATGAGAAAACTCGATCATTTCATCACTAGCAGAACCGTTGGGGTGAAAGGACTGAACAATCAATATCAGCTTAGAGCCTGCTATGAAAAAGCCGCTGGGTTTTATCCGTCTGTAAATAGTAATAAAACGACAGATAGAACAAAAACAGGAAACAAAAGTAAATGACACAATTAAAAGGTATAAATGTAAGTCGGTTCTAACCGGCAGAAAGGAATTACCATGTTAGAAGCATTAACAGTAAAAGAAAATTATTCATTAGACCAGACAATCGCAAAAGATATCTTCAACGGAGTTACTTATCCGTGGGAAGTACTTCCGAAGATCAGCAGCTTCATCCTTGAGCTTGGAGCTACATTAAGCGAAGATGAATACGAGAAACGCGGAGAAAATGTATGGATAGCGAAATCTGCAAAGGTTGCTCCGACTGCATTTATCAATGGACCGGCAATCATCGGAAAGGATGCAGAGGTTCGTCACTGTGCATTTATCCGTGGAAATGCGATCGTAGGAGAAGGAGCTGTTGTAGGAAATTCCACAGAGCTTAAGAACGTGATCCTCTTTAATAAAGTTCAGGTTCCGCACTATAATTATGTTGGTGACTCTGTACTTGGTTACAAGTCCCACATGGGAGCCGGATCAATTACATCCAACGTAAAATCAGATAAGAAACTTGTTGTGGTAAAAGCCGGAGAAGAGAAGATTGAGACAGGCATGAAGAAGTTCGGCGCAATGCTCGGAGATGAAGTAGAAGTAGGATGCGGAAGCGTTCTGAACCCGGGAACAGTTGTTGGAAATCACAGCAACATCTATCCACTTTCCTCTGTACGAGGATTCGTTCCGGCAAACAGTATTTACAAAAAACAGGGCGAAGTTGTGACAAAAGAAGAAAGATAGTTGAAAATAGAAAATGATAAGAATGGCTCCTGTGTGATAACATGGGAGCTATCTTAGACAGGAGGAATAAAGCAGATGAATAAAGTAGGTTTTATCGGTGTAGGAATCATGGGAAAATCCATGGTCAGAAATCTCATGAAAGCCGGATTTGAATTACATATCTATGCAAGAACAAAGAGTAAAGTAGAAGATGTGATCAGCGAAGGAGCACAGTTCCATGAGTCAATCAAGGATTGCGTGCAGGATTGTGATGCAGTTATCACAATTGTCGGTTTCCCACAGGATGTAGAAGAAGTATACTTTGATGAGGGGAATATCTTAGATAGTGCAAAGGAAGGCGCTTATCTGATCGATATGACAACAACAAGTCCGCAGATTGCTGAAAAGATCTACGCGGAAGGCACAAAGCGAGGCTTCCATGTGATGGATGCACCTGTCACAGGCGGAGATACAGGAGCGAAAGCCGGAACATTGTCCATCCTTGTTGGCGGAGAGAAAGAAGATTACGAAGCCTGTATGCCACTCTTTGAGGCAATGGGAACAAACATTAATTACCAGGGTAAGGCTGGATGCGGACAGCACTGCAAGCTAGCGAACCAGATCATGATCGCCGGAACACTGTCCGGTGTGTGCGAGGCACTTACTTACGCAAAAGAACAGGGACTGGATCCGGAAGTATTCATGAAGTCCGTTGCGACAGGGGCAGCAGGAAGCAAGCAGCTTGACACATTCGGACCAAAGATCTTAAAAGATGATTATGCACCGGGATTCTTTATGAAACACTTCATCAAAGATATGAAGCTTGCACTGATCGAAGCGAACAGAAAAGGACTTTCCCTTGATGTACTCAGTATGGTTCTTGCCAATTACGAAGAACTTGAGCAGGAAGGATACGGAGATCTCGGAACACAGGCGTTGATGAAATTCTACGATGAAGAACATCGAAATACGGAAGAGTAAAAATCTGCGAACGATAACCGTAAAAATTCTGTTAAGAATCAACAAAACAGGTTAAAGTAACAGGGAAAAGAAAATATAATAGACATCAGAGAAAAAACTGTTGAAGAATATAAAAATCAACAACAGGAAGACTTGAAGGAGGACACGAAAATGCTTACAGATAATTTTGTAACAATGGAAATTGGAAAAGCAAAACACATTGCACTCGTAGCCCATGATGGAAAGAAGAAAGAACTGATTGAATGGTGCGATAGAAATAAAGAAGTATTACAGGGACATTTCCTCTGCGGAACAGGAACAACAGCCCGTCTGATCGCAGAGAAAACAGGACTTCCGGTAAAAGGATATTGCAGTGGTCCACTTGGTGGAGACCAGCAGATCGGTGCGAAGATTGTAGAAGGACAGATTGATTTCATGATCTTTTTGTGGGATCCGTTAGAGGCACAGCCACATGATCCGGACGTTAAAGCACTTCTCAGAATCGCAGTAGTATATGATATTCCGGTTGCGAACAACCTTGCAACAGCAGACTTTATGCTGAACAGCAAGTTCATGAATGAGCCTTATTCCAGACAGATTGAGAATTTCAATAAGACGATTCAGGATCGCGTTGCGGAGATGAAATAAATAATTTAAGTATTAAAAAATACCTGCAGATATCCATTTTGACATCTTGCAGGTATTTTTATGGATTTTTACAGAAGTCCTTTTTCACGCTTCTCAAGAAGAGCATGAATCTTATCTGTCGGGCTGATAACAGAGCTGATTGGCACATCATGGTTCAGGGAATCAATGATCAGTGCGATAAATTTACTCATATCAGCTTTTACAAAGTAAGGCTTCTCATAAAGTTCCGGTGGGAGATATGTAAGGTTTGTTGTAATAACTTTACTGATATATCCCTTATTGTAATACTCATCGAATTTATCAAATCCGTCTGTGAACAGTCCGAATGTTGTACATACGAAGACACGTCCGGCGTTACGATCTTTCAGCTGTTTTGCAACATCAAGCATACTTTCTCCGGAAGAGATCATATCGTCAACGATAAGAACATCCTTTCCTGTTACGTCATCACCGAGGAACTCATGGGCAACGATCGGGTTCTTTCCGTTTACAACTGTAGAGTAGTCACGACGCTTGTAGAACATACCCATATCAACACCAAGTACGTTAGAGAAGTAAACCGCACGGTGCATAGCTCCCTCGTCCGGGCTGATGATCATCAGGTGATCTTTGTCTGCTTTCAGATCCGGTACCTCACGGAACAGTGCTTTTAAGAACTGATACTGTGGGTTAAAGCTGTCAAATCCGCTGAGTGGGATCGCATTCTGTACACGCGGGTCATGAGCGTCAAATGTAATGATATTGGAAACGCCCATTGCGTCCAGTTCTTCCAGTGCAAGAGCACAGTCCAGAGACTCTCTTCTTGTACGCTTGTGCTGTCTGCTTTCATAAAGGAAAGGCATGATAACATTGATACGGCGAGCCTTACCTGTTGCAGCAGCGATAATTCTCTTCAGATCCTGATAATGGTCATCTGGAGACATATGATTAAGATGTCCGTTTACTGTGTAAGTCAGGCTGTAGTTGCATACATCAGTCATGATAAAAAGATCAGTACCACGGATTGTCTCTTTCAGGATACCCTTAGCTTCACCGGAACCGAATCTCGGACAACTACAGTCTACCTGGTAATTGTTGGCCTTATAGTTTCTGTAAAGTGGGGATTCTGTTACTTCGTTGATCGTGTTCTCACGGAAGGAAACAATATAATCATTTACCTTCTGTCCCAGAGGTTTGCAGCTCTCCATAGCAATCAGTTTCAGAGGTGCAATCGGGAGTGTGTTTTCTAACATTTCGATGTTCGTCATTTTCTTCTCCTCAGTGTGAATTAATTTTTAACCGTCTTAAGAAATCAGACAGTAACGCGAATTGATTAATTAGAATTAACAGATTAATCATTATACATTTAACGTTATACCATTTTTCAGGAGAAAATTCAAGGAGGGCAGGGCGGAGAGTGGACGATAAAATGTATTTTTTACAGAACAAGACAGAAAATTGCAGCAGAGTTTAATATTGATATGAGCTGTCCGCATGCTTTTATCAGAAGAAAGAAATCGGAGTGCAGCAGGTAGAAGTGGATTCTAAGACGATCATAGAAGCTGTGGTATAAGAAAAGAAAATAAAAGAAATAAAAGAGCTTTAATATCTGAACGATACAGTGGTATTGCGGAAGATATTAAGGCTCTTTCTATGTATAAGGGAAAATGGTAACTGGCCAGAGCCAACCTCCAAAATGCTATGCATTTTAAACCTGTTTTTTGAAATTTTGCTTGGCTCTGAACAGTTATAAATTTCGTAGAGTATACAACTCTACGAATTCATTTATAGTTAATTTACGGTTTAAAAAGACTTTAATCATTGATATCTTACTCTCATAATACGTTCAAGTCAAGGCAGAAATGTCGAAATTTGTGTATTTTTATCAATAATAAGGCGGATTTTTTAATTTTTGCTACACAACAATAATTAAATCTTGTGATTATTGACTTATTTACCGTCAAAAAAATGGTCAAAATGGAGGAGAAAAACATGCCACGTAAAGGAGAAAATATTTACAAAAGAAGGACGGACGCTGGGAAGCCAGATACATTTATTCATTCAAAGAAGATGGTAGTCCCAGATACCGTTCTATCTATGCAGCAGATTATTTAACTGTTAAGAAAAAGCAAAATGATGCAAAAGAAAATGGATCCACGTCTTTTTCAAAGTGTCCGCATGAAGAAGAACATTTCCTTTTATGGACTGCTTTGGTTGGAACGGCTGAAGCCTTCCAGCAAGGAATCTACTTATGTAAGATACCATTATCTTTTCAGCCACTATATCAGTCCTATGATTGGTGATCGCCTTGTCTATACGTTCAGTAATAAAGATTGTGAAGTATTTCTGAACAGATTATTGGTTTCAGGGAAAAGTGATGGTTCCGGATTGGCTCCGAAAACAGTTACCGATATCCGTTCTGTTGTCAAATTAATTTTAAAAACTGCTGAAAAGGAAGGGGAACTGTCTCTTTGTAACCCGGAACTTTGTCCTGTTAAGCCCATCAAAAAACCGCTTCGGATTCTCTCTTTAAAGGAACAGCAAGCTTTGCAGGACTACTTATTAGGGAATCTGACACATAAAAACATCGGAACACTGATTGCACTATATACAGGAGTACGTCTTGGGGAACTTTGTGCAATGCAGTGGAAGGATATTCATTTTCAGGAACAATATCTGGAGATATCTAAGACTTTACACAGAGTTAAGGATCACACAGATGATTCGGAACATAATACAAAAATCATTATCACTCCACCAAAAACAGAAAGCTCCATCCGTAATATTCCGATTCCTGATTTCCTGTTTGAAATCTTGCAGCAATACGTCCAATCTCACAAGATAGATCCTGAAGCATATATCCTCACCGGAAAGAAGATGAGTTTTCGCGAGCCGCGGTCGATCGAATATTATTTCAAAAAGACTTTAAAAAAATGTCAGATCGAACCACTTCATTTTCATTGTCTGCGACATACTTTTTGCAACCCGTTGCGTAGAACTTGGGTTCGATATGAAGACGTTAAGTGAGATTTTAGGACATTCCAATATTAACACAACTCTAAACCGGTATGTGCATCCTTCTATGGAACAGAAACAGCAAAACATGGATAAGCTAAACGCTGTATTTACCGTCAAATAATTGGTCACACCTTTTAAAACCCCATAAATTCAACTTAATTTCATTTTTTCGTAGAGTTGTATACTCTACGAAAAAATACAGGGGAGAATAATGGGAAGAAAGCCTCAAGATCTTACAGGAAGGCGGTTCGGCCTTCTTACAGCAATGTATCCAACTGAACAAAGAGATAAACGAGGATCTGTTTACTGGCATTGTATCTGTGAATGCGGAAATACAATTGACGTGCCGGCAGCAGGGTTGATCCATGCACACAATCGAAGCTGTGGGTGTTTAAAAGAGCAAAATCAGAAAGCAATTGCAGATCGCAGACATTTGGTAGATGGAACTTGTGTAGAAGTATTAGAGAAGAGAAAAAAACGCAGAGACAACGAGAGCGGTTTTCGAGGTGTGTTCCGATTGAAGAACAGCAATCGATACCGTGTCGATATCGGTTTCAAGGGAAAGCGTTATTATGTTGGTCTCTTTGATGATTACGACGAAGCAGTCCAAGCTAGACTTGAAGCGGAGAACCTGATACACAATGGTTTTATTAAAGTATGGAAAGAATGGAACCAAAAGGAACAAGAAGATCCAGAATGGGGCAAAGAACATCCGCTGGTATTCAATGTCAGAAAAGTAGACGGAGCGTTACAGGTAGAAGCAGGATGCAGATAAATCGAGTTACAGGAAAAAAAGGAGAAAGATATGAAGGGGATTATCTTAGCAGGTGGATCAGGCACTCGTCTGTATCCTTTAACAATGGTAACAAGTAAACAACTTTTACCAATTTATGACAAACCAATGATTTATTATCCAATGTCAGTTCTTATGAATGCGGGGATTCGCGACATCTTAATTATTTCAACTCCACAGGATACTCCAAGATTCAAAAGTTTATTAGGGGACGGTCATCAGTTTGGTGTGAATCTCACATATGAAGTTCAGCCATCACCAGATGGTCTGGCACAGGCATTTATCATCGGAGCAGATTTTATAGGAAATGATTCTGTGGCGATGGTTCTTGGCGATAACATCTTTGCCGGACACGGACTCAAGAAACGTCTGAAAGCGGCAGTCGATAATGCGGAAAATGGAAAAGGTGCGACAGTCTTTGGCTATTACGTAGACGATCCGGAACGTTTTGGAATCGTGGAGTTTGATAAAGAAGGAAAGGCGGTCTCAATTGAAGAGAAACCGGAACATCCAAAGAGCAACTACTGCGTGACAGGACTGTATTTCTATGACAACCGTGTTGTTGAGTATGCGAAGAACTTGAAGCCATCAGCACGTGGAGAACTGGAAATCACAGACCTGAATCGCATCTACTTAGAAGAAGGGTGCCTAAATGTAGAGCTTCTCGGACAGGGATTCACATGGTTAGACACTGGAACACATGAAAGTCTTGTGGATGCGACTAATTTCGTGAAGACAGTCGAGCAGCATCAGCATCGCAAGATTGCATGTCTGGAAGAAATCGCATATCTGAATGGATGGATCAGTAAAGATGAATTGACGGAAGTTTATGAAGTGATGAAGAAGAATCAGTATGGACAATATCTGAAAGATGTTATGGATGGAAAATATAGAGAGCATCTCTATTAGTTTGAACGAATGCTGAAAGTGAGATAAAGAAAATTTTGAAAGTCATTTCCATAGAAATTGAAAATGAGAGATGAGGAGAAGCAAGAATATGAACATTATTGTTACCGGAGGAGCCGGATTTATTGGAAGTAACTTTGTATTCCATATGTTAAATAAATATCCAGATTACAGAATCATCTGTCTGGACAAGCTGACTTATGCAGGAAACCTCTCCACACTGGAGCCAGTGGTGGACAATCCGAATTTCCGTTTTGTGAAGGCAGATATCTGTGACAGAGAAGCAGTAAATAAATTATTCGAAGAGGAGCACCCGGACGTTGTTGTCAACTTTGCTGCAGAGTCTCATGTAGATCGTTCCATCGAAAATCCTGGAATCTTCCTTGAGACAAATATCATGGGGACACAGACACTGATGGATGCATGCCGTAAATACGGAATTAAGAGATATCATCAGGTATCTACAGATGAAGTATACGGAGATCTTCCGCTGGATCGCCCGGATCTCTTCTTTACAGAGGAAACACCGATCCATACAAGTTCTCCATACAGCAGCTCTAAAGCAGGAGCAGATCTTCTTGTTCTGGCATATCATCGTACATACGGTCTGCCTGTAACAATCAGCCGCTGCTCTAATAACTACGGACCATATCACTTCCCGGAGAAGCTGATTCCGCTCATGATTGCAAATGCATTAGCAGATAAGCCACTTCCAGTATATGGAGAAGGTCTGAATGTGCGTGATTGGTTATATGTAGAAGATCACTGCAAAGCAATCGATCTGATTATTCACAATGGTCGTGTCGGAGAAGTATATAACGTTGGTGGGCACAATGAGAAACAGAATATCGAGATCGTAAAGATCATCTGTAAAGAGCTTGGAAAACCAGAATCACTGATCACTCATGTCGGAGACCGTAAAGGTCATGATATGCGTTACGCGATCGATCCGACAAAGATCCATAACGAGCTTGGATGGCTTCCTGAGACAAAGTTTGAAGATGGAATCAAGAAGACAATCCAGTGGTATCTCGATAATCGTGACTGGTGGGAGACAATCATCAGTGGCGAGTATCAGAACTATTACGACAAGATGTACAGCAACCGCTAAGTAACAATAGATTAACCGGAGGAAGAAACAGAATGAAGTTTTTTGTAACAGGTGTCGGCGGTCAGCTTGGACATGATGTAATGAATGAACTGCTGAAAAGAGGACATGAAGGTGTTGGTTCTGACATTCAGGAAAACTACAGTGGTGTAGCTGACGGTTCTGATGTAACGAAAGCACCGTATGTATCCTTGGACATTACAGACAAAGAAGCAGTTGAAAAAATAATTTTAGAAATCAATCCGGATGCTGTGATCCACTGTGCTGCATGGACAGCAGTGGATCTGGCAGAGGATGAAGATAAACAGGAGAAAGTACGTTCCATCAATGCAGGTGGAACTCAGAATATTGCAGAAGTCTGCAAGAAGTTGGACTGCAAGATGACATATATCAGTACGGATTATGTGTTTGATGGGCAGGGGACAGAGCCTTGGAAACCGGATTGTAAAGAGTATGCTCCTTTGAACGTATATGGAAAGACAAAATTAGAGGGAGAACTTGCGGTTAGCGAAACATTGGAGAAATACTTCATTGTCCGTATTGCCTGGGTGTTCGGTCTGAATGGAAAGAATTTTATCAAGACGATGCTGAATGTAGGTAAGAACCACGACACAGTTCGTGTGGTAAATGACCAGATTGGTACGCCGACTTATACGTATGATTTGGCAAGACTGCTTGTTGATATGAACGAATCAGAAAAGTATGGATATTATCACGCAACAAACGAAGGCGGATATATCAGTTGGTATGATTTTACGAAAGAGATTTACCGTCAGGCAGGATATACAACAGAAGTACTTCCGGTAACAACAGCGGAGTATGGATTAAGTAAGGCAGCGCGTCCGTTTAACAGTCGCTTGGAGAAAAACAAACTGGTAGAAGCAGGGTTCAAACCATTGCCAGCCTGGCAGGATGCGCTGAGCCGTTATCTGAAAGAAATAGAAAAATAGAAACAAAATGGGGAGTTAAGTGTAATGGGACAGATTACAGTAGAGAAAATGTAGGTGGAATCGAAGGATTGTGTGTGATTACTCCGGCGGTACATGGAGATGCACGCGGATACTTCATGGAAACTTACAATGAAAATGATATGAAAGAGGCAGGGATTGATATCAAGTTTGTACAAGATAATCAGTCCATGTCTACAAAAGGTGTGTTGAGAGGATTGCACTTTCAGAAGCAGTATCCACAGACAAAACTGGTTCGTGCGATCAAAGGATCTGTATTTGATGTGGCAGTAGATCTGCGTGCTGGAAGTGAGACATATGGAAAATGGTACGGAATCGAACTGACAGAAGAGAATAAGAAACAATTCTTAATCCCAAGAGGATTTGCACATGGATTCTTAGTCTTAAGTGAGACAGCGGAGTTCTGCTATAAGTGTGATGACTTCTATCATCCGAATGATGAAGGTGGAATGGCATGGAATGATCCAGAGATTGGAATTGAATGGCCACAGGTGAAAGGTGAGTATCAGGGAACTGCATCTGCGGAGGGATATGAACTCGACGATGGAACAAAGCTGAATCTGAGTGAGAAAGATAAGAAGTGGCTGGGATTGAAGGATACATTTAAATTTAGTTTTTAGTGAAGAAGAGGAGTAGAAATAATGAATTACATCATTTTTGGAGGATCTGGTTTTATTGGAACACATTTAATTCATCTTTTGAAAGAGTTGCATCCAGATAGTAATATTTATGATCTAGATATTGTAATGCCAGGAGAAGAAGGAGTAGTACCAGGAATTGTTGAAAAAAACAAGGGTGTTAAGTACATAAGATGCGATGTGAGAAAACCAATTGATGTGGAAATAGAGACTACTAAAGATGATGTTGTATTTAATCTTGCAGCGGTACATAGAACACCAGGACATGAAGATATTGAATATTTTGAAACCAATATCCGAGGTGCAGAGAATGTGACGGCATGGGTAGAGTGTAAGGGAATCAAAAAAATGATCTTTACTAGTTCTATTGCTCCATATGGTGCTGCTGAAGCATTGAAGAAAGAAACAACACTTCCAACGCCAAATACACCGTACGGTATTTCAAAGTTGGTTGCTGAGAAAATCCATGAAACATGGAAAGAAAAGAATCAAGGTCAGTTGATTATCGTTCGTCCTGGAATTGTTTATGGAAAAGGTGAACATGGTAATATGACACGCCTATATGCAGGTGTTAAAAAACATTATTTCTTTTATACAAGAAAAGATACGATTAAAGCATGCATTTATGTTAAAGAATTAGTTCATTTCTTTTTGTGGGCACTTGAGAATGAAAAAGAGGGTGTATGGAACTGTACATTTGAGCCGGCATATAATATTGAACAAATTTGTGAAGCAATGAAGAAGGCTACAGGTATGAAACGATTTATACCAACTGTACCCGGGAAGTTCTTATTAGTTGTAGCAAGTATAGTAGGACCAATTGGTGGAAAAGCAGTAGGAATTCATCCGGCTAGAGTAAAGAAATTGATGATATCTACTAACATTAATGGAGATAAACTGAAAAATAGCGGATATAAGTTTCACTATACGTTAGAAGAAAGCTTTAGAGATTGGTTTGAAGATTGTAATAGTAAGTATTTGAAATAGAAACATTAGAGGAATAAGTATATGAAAGAAAAAAAAATATGTTTAATTACATTTTCCAATAATGCCGACCATCAAAATACAGTTTACAGTATGTTTAATGCTTTGTATCCGGAGCATGAAGTATATACGATTGGAATTATTAATCCTAAAACTAATATAGCACCTCACACAAAGAATAATTATTATGTGAATTGTCCAGATAGACCAGGCATTGGAAAAGGAACTTTTAATTTGAAGGTTTTATTTGAAATTAAGAATATTATTGATGCTAATAACATTGACATTATTTATTTCGAAAGTCAGCATATTTGGAATATGTTTATAATGTTGCTTTGTCCTTTTAAAAGAACGGTTGTAGCAGTTCACGATGTAATACCTCATGATGGAAATAAAGCTATGACCTTAGCAAATTATGTGACCTGTCATTTGTCAAATGGTGTGATTTTAAGAAACTATATGTATAAAAATACTTTGTCTCAAAAATATAAAATCAAATCAGAAAAAATCACTTGCTTTGAACTTTGGAGAGATTATCCAGAAAAAGTAGAACCATCATATTCTAATCAATTCTTGTATTTTGGGAGAATAAGAAAATATAAAGGATTTGAGTTGTTTGCAAAAATTATAGAAAAAACACCTCATATTAAATATCGAATTGTAGGAGAAGCGGATGAAGAATCTAAGTATCTTGTAGATTATGTTAGAAATTTTGAAAATGTTTCCTTAGTTGAATATGAAGTTTCGGATTCACAAATGATTGAAGAATTCAAGTGTGCAGATTGGGTTGTGTTACCGTATTCTAATGCAACTCAATCTGGAGTTATAACCGATGCATGCAGATATGCTAGACCAGTTATTTCATTTAATGTAGGTGCAATTAAAGAACAAATAGAAGATGGTAAGACGGGATTTTTGATTAAAGCTGGAGATATTGATGGGTTTGCGAATAAAGTTAACGAAGTGAATAAATTTTCTAGAGATAAATTGAGAGAATTTTCTGAAAATGCATATTCTTTTGGATATAAAAATATGCAGCAAAATTTTTTGCAGATAAATTTTTTGCATTAATGCAGAGAATTTAGGAAGGAGATATAAGATGATTATTACTAAAACACCATTTCGCATGTCCTTTTTGGTGGCGGAACTGACATGGAAGATTATTTTAAAGAAAATGGAGGGGCGGTTCTATCCACTACGTTTGATAAATATTGTTATGTAAATGTAAGACACTTACCTAGATTTTTTGATTATTCAAGCGAACTGACCTATAGCAAAATGGAAAGGGTAAAGGATACAGATGATATAAAACATCCAGCAATTCGTGAGGCAATGAAATTTCTTGATATGCAAGAAATTAGATTGACATATGAAGCAGATTTGCCGGCACGTTCAGGTCTTGGAACTAGTTCATCATTTGCTGTTGGCATGTTAAATGCTTTTTACGCATTAAAAGGAAAGTATGCAGATAAGAAAAAATTAGCTAATGAGGCAATTTATCTTGAGAGGGTTTTGTGTAATGAAGCTGGGGGATGGCAAGATCAGATCGCGGCTTCATTTGGTGGATTTAACCGAATCAATTTTAATACTGATGGAACATATGATGTATTGCCGGTGATTATTTCTCCTGAGCGCAAGCAACATTTAAATAATAATTTAATGATGTTTTTTACAGGATTTACACGGTTTTCTTCAGAAGTTCAAAAGGCGAATAATGTTAGTGGTTCAGAAGAAAAACGTGTAAGGCTAAAAAAAATGTATGAACTTGTTGATGAAGCAGAAGGTGTTCTTACAAATAAAAATAGGGATTTGGATGATTTTGGTCGTCTTCTTGATACTACATGGAGGCTAAAAAAAGGGACTGGTGGAGCAATTAGCACTGGAAGTATAGACGAATTGTACAAAAAAGGGATTTCAGCAGGTGCATTAGGAGGAAAGCTTCTTGGTGCAGGTGGAGGTGGCTTTTTGGTGTTTTATGTACAACCAGAACATCAGAAAGATGTAAAAGAAGCAATGAAAGATCTTATGTATATACCATTCTCTTTTGAAGATGGAGGAACAAGGGTTATACATTACAGTCCGGAGAAATTTGAAATCAGAGGAGATAAATAATGAACCCATTAAAACAAGTGGATATTTTGATTAAAAGATATCCTGAATTAGCTTATCAGCGAGACAATATTATAGCAGCCTATAATATTATGGAAAAATCATATTCTAATAAGGGAAAACTGTTAATAGCTGGAAATGGCGGATCAGCAGCAGATGCAGAACATATTGTAGGGGAATTAATGAAGGGATTTGAAAATCCTAGAAAATTAGACAAAGATTATATTAAAAGAATGGAAGCAATAGATATAGAGATGGGAAGGGTTCTAGGAGATAATCTTCAAGGTGGATTGCCAGCTATTGCTCTTGACGGACATCTAAGTTTATCTACGGCATATATGAATGATTGTGAACCTCTTCTCTGTTTTTGCTCAACAAGTAAATGGATTTGGTAAAGAGAATGATGTTTTTTAGCTATTTCAACATCTGGGAATTCAAAGAATATTCTTTATGCAGCAACTGTGGCTAAGGCGAAAGGAATGAAGGTCATTGGTCTTACTGGAGTAAATGATAGTAAATTAAGCGATATGGCAGATGTGACTATTCGTTCATCAGAGAAAAGAACTTATATGATTCAAGAACATCATTTACCTATTTATCATTGTTTGTGTTTGATGCTTGAAGAAAAATTTTTTGGAGGAAATAATTAATGAAAGTTTTGGTGACAGGTGCAGGAGGTATGGTGGGATCACATATGGTGGAACTATTGTACAAGCGTGGCGATGAAGTGGTTGGAATTTGGCATAAGAATAAAAAAATATTGAGCAAATTACTCTTCCTATAAAATTTGTTCAATGTGATCTGAGATATGCACAAGGAATAGATGAATTAATCATGGATTTTATGCCTGAACAAATATATCATCTTGCAGCACAATCTTATCCAACTGTTTCATGGGTTAGTCCTACAGAGACAATTGATGTAAATATTAATTCTACAATTAATATTTATGAAGCGATAAAAAAGCTAGAAAATATAAAGATAATAAGTATAATCCGATTGTTGTAGTTGCGTGTTCTTCGGCAGAGTACGGCGAAACTTTAAATCAGATGCAAGGGTTAGGTGAAGTATATGTCAAAGAAACGGCACAATTACAACCATTACATCCATATGGTGTGAGTAAGGTAGGACAAGATTTGATTTCTTTTCAGTACTTTATGAATGATCATATACGTTGTATCAGAGCAAGAATATTCAATTCGACAGGTACGAGAAAAGTTAATGATGTAACATCAGATTTTACAAAGAGGGCTGTAGAGGCTGAAAAGACAAGTAATTGGGAATTGAAAGTTGGAAATTTGGATACTAAGAGAGCAATAATGGATCAAAGAGACTTAGTTAAAGGTCTTATGTTACTCGCTGAAAAAGGAAAAGCTGGAGATGTATACAATATTTCTTCAGAATATGTTTATCAAATGAGTGACATTGTAAAAATGATCGAAAAACAAGTTGGACATAAATTAGAAATTAAAATTGATGAGAAGTTGATTAGACCAACTGATGAAAAAATTATTGTTGGAGATATTACAAAACTAAAGGAAGATACTGGCTGGTATCAAGATATTAGAATGGAACAAACAATTTCTGATATGTTAGATTATTGGAGAAAAATACTTTAGTTAAAAGGAGCTAAAGATGAATAAAACAAAAGTGTTGGCATTATATTTGCCGCAATATTATGATACAAACTACAATAATGATTGGTGGGGGAATAATTATACAGAGTGGGTTGCTTGTAAACAAGCAAAACCATTATTTAAAGGGCATAAGCAACCAAAACTTCCAATGGATAATCATTTTTATGATTTGAGTAATAAAAATGAAATCTTATGGCAAACAGAATTGGCAAGAAAATATGGCATAGATGGTTTTGTTATATATCAATATTATTCATGTAATAATTCGAAGTATGGGAAAAAGAATGGCAAATTGGGCTCTATGTTATTAAATGTACCTACTGAGATTATTAGAGATAATGATGATATAGATACAAAATATTGTTTATATTGGGCTAATCACGATTGGAGAAAAGCATGGTTTGGACAAGATGAAACCATGCTTTGGCCACAATTATATGGAGATGTTACTGATTGGAAAGAGTTCTATGAGTATTAATCGCAAATTATTTTTTTAGATGAGAGATATATTAAAATTGATAATAAACCAATTTATATCATATTTGCAGATTTGGCATTTTTAAAGAAATTGATTCTTTTATAGATTGCTGGAATAAATGGGCAATAGAAGATGGATTCAATGGAATATTTTTTGTTAAAACGGATGATGCACATTCCAAAAAGGATTAGGTAAGTTTAATGCAAGTTATAGAAGAGAACCATTCTATACTTTTGGTAATAAGTTAGGAATATTAGGAATGGGCAATCGATTAGTAAAAGAAAAGGACTACCTGTTCTTAATAAGATTTTAAGTAAATATAATAAAGGAATTGTTAGTTATAAATATGATTATGAAAAATTATGGAAATCAATATGTAAAAATGATTTAAATGAGAGTTCTATTCCTGGAATGATAGCAGATTGGGATAATACAGCAAGAAAAGGGTATAATGGACAGGTTTTAACAGGAGTTTCTATTGATATATTTGAAGAGTATTTTGAAAAACTATTAAAAAAATCAAATGAAAACAATGTTCCATTTATTATGATAAATGCATGGAATGAATGGGCTGAAGGGGCATATCTAGAACCGGATACAATGAATGGCTATAAATATTTACAAGCAATTGAAAAGGTAACAAAAAAATGGTTATAGTTATATTAGCACTTTTGATTTATATATTAAAATGTAAATTTGAAAAATTATCTCCGAAAGGTAGAAATAATATATTAATTTGTTTTTTGTTTGGGATATTTATTATTTGTATATTTAATCTTTATGTGGAATATTGTGTTGGATGGAAATATGGCGTACCATTTGATGATGATTCTAGTTGGATTTTTAAAGCGGCAGAATCAATGAAAAAAGGGTCTAAATGGTCTGAATTATATTTACTTGTGTCAAGAAGCTGGGATCTGACAAATAGAGTTTTATCACCAGCTAATATAGGACAGTATATATATGCAAAATTTGTAAGCCTATGTTTGTATTATCCAGTTATTATTGATTTGCATGTAAATATATACATATTATATTTAATACAATTTACATTGATTACTATAGCTATTATTGATATGATACTTGAACTTGAAGGCATTGGCAAAGCCTATTATAAAAAGATTCCATCAAAATCGATAGTATTTTTTCTGATATTATTTTATCCGATGATTATTTTTAACGCTGGGAAAATGCTTAGAGAGACTATTTATACTTATTTTATGTTTGAAATGTTTGCTTGTTTTTTACATTATTTGAATAATGCAGAGGCCAAAGAAAAAATGAAAAAAATAATAATATATGCTTTATTAATGTTATTATTTCGACCGAATTCAGTAATGATTGTGATCCCTTTGTTTATTTGGATTGTTTTTTGGGCGATGAAATGGCCGTAATAATAAATCTTATTATTATGGGTATTGTGACATTAGGAACATTAATAGTAAATTGGATTATGCAAATGGTTGGTTGGAGCTATTCTTTTGGAAATGTAAGTATATATGAGACAATCCATTTGGTTTTATTCCCTAATATCTTTAATCAGATTAAAGACTTTATGTATATTTTTAGTGAACCATCGTGGCAAACAGTTGTATATTTCTTTCAGTCGTTTTGGAACATTATTTTTATTGTTATCATGGTAGTTGGAATGGTGTTTGCTAAAAATAAAAATATACTTTGGTATTTTTGACGATGCTTCTAAATGCATTATTTATATATTCTATTGCATATGGTATAGAAAATTTTACACCAAGATATAAATTAATATATATAATTCCTCAAATATATTTTGTTTATACCGGATTATGTTTTATGAAATCAAAATTTAAGTTGAGGTGATATATATGGACAGAAGGAGAAATTATAAAATTGATTTATTGAAAACCTTAGCAATGTTTATGGTAATTGTCGAACATATGTTGATTTATACAAATTTGAAGGAGAATTCTGTAAATAATAGTAATATATATTGGGCTTTGCGATGCATGTGTAAGATGAATGTCAATTTATTTATAATATGTTCAGCAGTTCTTTTGCGAAATAGAGAATTCAAATTTTGCCGTTTTATTAAAATTATTTTGTATACAGTCATTATATCAATATTATCTATACTTTGTTATTTAGTAATTGGTGATGAAAGTATTGGAAAAAAAGATATTATTAAAAGTTTTTTCCAGTTTTAAGTAACTCTTTTTGGTTTATTACTTGTTATTTGGGATTATATCTTTTATACCCCATAATTAATAAATTCATAGATGGATTCAAAGGAGTGAAAAATCAAATAATAATAGCCTTATTGATATATTTTGTACTTTTTATGTATCCGAATTGTTTTTTGGTAAATAGTATTGTTAATAATGGCGGAAGATCAATTGTTTGGATGATAGTATTATATATTTGTACAAACGCGATTGGAAATCTAAAAATAAAAACAATTTATTTGCAGATAGTATTTTTGGGTTCATTTATAATTCTTTTATTTTCTACACTGGCGTTAAATGAATATGGGATATCGAATCCTTTTTTAAGCAATGAATCTCCACTTGTTTTATGTATGTCAATATCTTTTTTATGATATTATCAAAAAACATATTGATGTTTGCAATAATAGTATACAAAGAATTTTCACTATTTTATCTTCAGCTACATTGACCGTGTATTTAGTGCATGAAAATATATGTAGAGATATAATATGGAATTATGTGAATGATTTAAGCAATTATTATTCTATAATATATTTTTTGATTCCAATAATAATTTATTTTTTGGAATTATTGTTAGTCTGCTATTAAACATTATTACAAATCCAATTATGAAAACAAAAAGCCTACATAAATTAAGTGATTTTATAGATTCAATATATGACGAATTATGAGGTGATAAGAAACGATGAAGTTTTTAAGTATTTCGCCTGTTAGTCCATATGATGATATAGGGCATGCAGGAGGGAAGACGTATAATTATTATTTAAAAATATATCAAAAAAATTGATGTTAACGCATTGCTGTTTTGTCCAAAGAATGAAGAAGATAAAACGGATCTTTCGGAATATCAAATTGATTATAAAAACATCTTTACTAGTGGAACTATTATGACTAATATTAGTCATATCATTTTAGATACAGTGGGTTTTGCCATTTATAACAATAGGATGTTTTCATTGTTCAAATATTGTAAAATAGTTCAATATTTAGACAAATTGAAGAAACAAAATGATTTTCCTGAGATAATCGAATTGGAATGGACAAACTTTGTTTATTATGCGTCTAAATTACATGATAGATACCCCAACGTGAAAATTATTGCATCAGAACATGATGTTAATTTTCAAAGTCTAATAAGAAAGAATATGGGTTCTAAAAGATTAGAAAAACTAAAAGAACAAGAAATTAATGCATTAAATTGTTGCAACAAAATATTAGTACAAAGTAACAAGGATAAGGTTTTATTAACAGAAGAAGGGATTTCAGAAGAAAAAATACTAGTGATTTCTCCATATTATCATAACATGAGTGATATCGTGAGAAATTCGAATAAAAAGATATATTATTTTGGGGAGCAATGTATAGGCCAGAAAATTATAAAGCAGCGATATGGTTTATACAAAATGTAATGCCGTTGTTATCAAATGAGGATGTTAGATTTGTTGTTGCAGGAAATAAACCACCTGAAGAGTTGAAAAAACTTGAAAATGATAAAGTGATTGTTACGGGATTTGTTGAAGATGAAAGAGAATTATTTGAAAAGAGCATGTGTTTTGTATCACCATTATTAACAGGAGCTGGAATCAAAGTTAAAATAATTGAAGCTTTTTCTGCCGGGATTCCAATTTTAACTAATTCGATAGGAATAGAGGGAATACCAGCTACTAATAAATACAATTATATCCATTGCGAAACAGCAAAACAATATGCCGAAGCAATAAAGAAAATACAGAATGGAGAAATTAAAGAGCAACGTTTTACCTAAAAACTTACTAAATTTCTGATTATCTTTTCATAAGTTGGTAAATGCCGATATATCCCGTATTTTAGGGCTTTATCGGTATTTTCTTTTTGGAAGATACCTTGCATAAGCTGGCATTTACCAGCATGAAAATGCAACCAAAAGTAGTAAATGAGTAGTAAATATACGCTCCGATATTAACAAGCCAGTCTTTCCAGCTCTGCTTTTGCAGATTGAAATGTACCGTGTGCGTAATAACCAAGTGTCATGGTTATGTTAGCGTGTCCCATGAGATATTGCAGGGTGTTAGGGTTCATTCCTCTGTTTGCCATATTCGTACAGTAAGTATGTCGGAATGAATGTGGTGTGATATTCGGTAACTTGTCCGTGTGATACTTGTTATACTTCTTAATCAGCCCTCGCACCATGCCCTCATAGTTTCCTGCAACTTTAGGCAAGCCCTCACGGTTTAAGAATAGGAAATTGCTGTAACCACCTACAATCAGCGGTTGTGCCTTTCCTCTGTTCTTTAGTATTCTTTGGATTGCTTGATAAGCCCGTTCTGTCAATGGGAGTTCCCGTTTTCCGTTTTTGGTCTTTGGCGTTTCAATATAGTAGCCGATTTCGCTGTCTTTCAATAACTGGTGGTCTATATTGAGTATTCTGTTCTGCATATCAATATGCGTCGTTAGTCCGCAAAATTCAGAAATACGAAGTCCCGTTTCCAGCAGAAGCACAACCTCATCATAATACTTGCTGTAAATCTTATCCTTTTCCATAAAGGCAAGCAGGCGTTCTTCCTGCTCTGGTGTAAGGATAACTTTCTGCTCCGTATCATCTTCCAGAACATCACTTAGCTTAAATTCAAACGGGTTCTTTCTGATACAGTCGTCTTGTATCGCCATGTAAAATGACGCTTTCAAGGAACGCTTGTAGTTATCAATCGTTTTATAGGCGTATCCTTTTTCGCTCATTCTGATAGCCCATTCTTTAGCGTCCGACTGCTTAACAGTATCAATCGCCCTCATACCCAATGGGTCATTTTTCAGAGCGTTCATAAGATACTGTCGTCCTTTTTCAGTAGCCCTCTTGATGTTCTTTCTTTGGCTGTTCTTCTTGTCGTAGAGCTGGCAGACTGTCATTTTACCGCCTGCTGTATCGATACCGTCGTTAAGGTCTTTTTTAATCTGTGTTTCTTTTTCCCTCAACGATATATCATCACGCTTTCCAGCAGGTGTCTTGTCTGTCGGTACAAGTTTCCAAGAATAGATAAATTGTGGCTTTCCGTATATATCGGTATATTTATAAACGTATCTTCCGTCTTTTCGCTGGCTCTCTCCATTACGCAAATTGCGATTTTTACTGTCTTTTCGTTTTACATTAGACATAGTGTAAAGCTCCTTTCCGTCATGGAACGAGCCGTGATACGCTATATTTATTATACCATATCTACGGCTCAATGACATTAGATTTCGTCCAATGTATCTATGATTTTTTCAAATTGTTTTCGCTTAATCTGAATACGGTTGCCGTTCACGATAACCCAGCCAGCGTCAAGATTTTCTTCGGCTAATTTACGCAATTTCTTTTCGCCAATGCGGAAGTATTTGGACGCTTCTTCAACCGTCAGCGTATATTTTTCCCAAATAGGCACATCAGTATTGTTCATAATCTATGCACCCCCCTTTACTGTGTGTCGTTTTTTACAAGCAGGCAGACGGCTTTGGAAAGCTCCATTAGTATCTCAACTATTCCCATTCTTGTGGGCAGAACCGCACCATGCGGACGTATCATTATTCTGTGAGGATAGGTCGTGGCAAAACGACTTTTCCAACAGTCGCTCTCGGATCACTGCGTGGGTCG
>ENA-OUNH01000086-OUNH01000086.1-human-gut-metagenome-genome-assembly--contig:-NODE-86-length-35547-cov-5.475438_pt1 | contig 35547 bp, 37 predicted proteins | sample MGYA00242806_ERZ504814 | MGnify/ENA primary metagenome ERZ504814 (study PRJEB26092, sample SAMD00036389) | human gut metagenome | host: Homo sapiens | study: EMG produced TPA metagenomics assembly of...
CCAGATATAGATTTACAGCATATGTCTTATCCTCAACAGATACTTTTCTTTTAGACATAAAATATGCTCCCTCCTAAGTGACAAGTTTTTATTATTTCACTTGTCTACCTAGAAGGGAGCATATCAAAGCGACAGCCCCTTGCAAATTTTTATATACACTTTTATTGTCGCTCTATATTTTCCGCTAATGTCATCAACAGCTTATCACCATTCCGATTAATCATCTTCATTTATTTCGTGGTTACTGAGCAATGATCTGAGTTTCCCCCACCAGATTTTATAGTTCTAAAAATAGTCAGGTGAAATAGTTCAATTAACCTTTTCACCTGACTATTTACATAGCAAAGAGTCTCTGTACAATTACTTAGTGTAACAGCACTCATTCTACCAATATCTTTTAAAAATCTAATTCTTAATAATCAAACTGACGATAATATCTACGAATAGAAAGTGGATGTCTTAAAAACAGCTCCATATATGCATCTACACGATTATTAACACCATGCATTACCAAATGAGAAATTGTTCCTCTAAATTCTGGACTAATTCCTTTTAATTCATGTTCTTTTGTATCAATAATAGTATAGTTTGCATTTACACGTGGAAGAAATTTTGCAACACGCTCAGCTAATGGTCGTTGTTCATCCTCTCCCATAAACAGAGTAACTGGTGTATCTTCAACGATAATCTCCTGCATTCCGTGGAAAAATTCTTGACAGCTAATAGATTTTGTACGGATCCACATCTGCTCCTCCCAATAGCACATAGCATAGGAATAGGTTGCCCCATACTGATTTCCTGATCCAATAAAGTAATGAGGAAGATCTTTATGTTCTTTCCAAAATGCCACCTTATTTTTGCATACTCATATGCCCACTCATCGGAATCTTTCTCAACCTGAGCTAATACATCCGCAAGATTAGCTTCCATCTCTTTATTATAACGGTCATAATCATCAAATTCACCATTTTTATACATCAAGTAATTTGCAACCATATAAAATTTCAACTGCTCATTCATTGGATAAACAATCAGATAATCTTGCTTGTCAGGCTGTGTGAGAGTAGTACCTGGATTATCGATGAATGAAAATACTTTTGCACCTTTTTCATGTACTCTGTCCACTAATTCAACCATTTCTTTTGTATTTCCAGATACTGAAGATATAATTACTACAGATTTATTTGTAAATTTTTTGTTTCCTGTAGTCAAAAACTCAGCTGCATTTTCAACAAATACTGGAAGCTTTGAACGGCCACGCATATATACTTCCACCTGCATACTGGAAGCATAAGTACCTCCAATACCAATAAAATAGATTCCATCAAATCCTTCTTCCCAGATTTGATCAATAATTTTTTCAATCTGCGGACGAAGAGCAAGTGCTCCATTCACACTATCAATCTGTGCTTGCTCGTTAAAATTACGCAAACAAGCTCCTTCTGTTTCTTTCCACGCTTTTGCTTCATATTTCATAGTTGATATCTCCTTTCACTACTTTCTTTTTAATACAATTTCGTTGTCTGCAAATCTAAATTTAAGAAAAATTGTATAGCACGTTGAATCATTTTATCCCAATAAGGCCACTCATGATCCCCTGGTCCTTCCATATAAACATGACCATAACCATTACTTTCAGCGACTTTTCTAAATTTCTGATTATTTTCATATAAGAAGTCTTCTGTACCACAAAATTGAATTAACCTTGGACGATTTTCGTCTTTAGCAAGTTTCTCTACCAAAAACAGTGGATTTTCCCACTCTTCTGGTTTTCCTGCTTCTCCATGAAAACTCTGTATTTCTTGTGGCGACATATCTTCCCAATTTCCGGCAAGTACCATCTCCGTAAATCCTACATAATCGAGTACTCCTGATAAACTTGCCACAGCTTCATACTTCTCTGGTCTATTCAATGCAATCTTCACTGCACCATATCCACCCATACTCTCTCCAGCTATAAATGTATTTTCTCGTCTTTGATCCAAATGAAACCATTTCCCACAAATAGCTGGAAGTTCATCTGCAACATAATGGAAATAATCAATTCCAACTTTTCCTGTTGTGTAAAAACTACGTTGAACTTCAGGCATAATTATTATGAAATTATATTTTTTTGCATAATATTCAATTTTAGAAAATCGCGTCCATTCATCACTATTTCCTGACAGTCCATGAAGTAAATAAAGAACCTTCGGTGTTCCCTCATAAAGAGGTGTTACATCATTAGAAACATCTGGGAAAATAACATTAATCTGTGTTGTCATTCTTAAATTTTTGGAATAAAAATTTCCTGTAAATAATCCCATTATTTAATTAACCTTTATCTGAAAACTGTACATTAAAGTTACATTTATCACCACGCACATAATTGCGATTGAATTCGATTGCCCTTCCATCCGTATCATACGTAAGACTTTGAAACAACATCATGGGTGTTCCTGCATCTATTCCCAACAGTTTTGCATCATTCAAACTAGGACGAACCAAATCCAATGTCTGCTCTGCTTCCGCTAAATGAATCCCATACATTTCATATACTTCATACACAGAAAACACCGATAAATCAATCCCCTCCATTTTGGGAATTAAATAATGCGGTATATATAATTCCTCTAAAGAAACCGAATCTCCGTCAGCATAACACATGCGCTTAATATAAAAAATAGGATCTTCTGGTTTAATGCCGAACATATTTCCATACAAATTTCCTGCCATTCTTAGATACTTGGACACAATTCTAAAAGATGGTTTCATATTCCTATCTAACATTGTCTGCGTAAAACCTTCTAATTTTTCCATGTCTCGTTCGATTTTATGTCCTAAAACATATATTTCTTTATCAGAAATATATTTCAACAATCCTTCTTTGACCAAGACTTCTATGGCTGTTCTCACGATTTGCTTCTGAACACCAAACATTTCAGCCAATTCTGTATCAGTAGGTATTTTTGTACCAGGATATAAATCACCATCTTCTATTTCTATTCTTAAAATCTCACTCACTTGCTGAGTGATCATTTTTTTACAGGCAGTTTTCATATTTCGGCTCCTTATTTTTAGTTACCATGCTCCAAAATACTTTAATGTTTCTGTTGCATTTGCTGCACCTTTTTCCATTGCACCTTCTATAGAAAGTCCATCTACAATTCCTGTTAAAAATCCAGCAATATAACTATCTCCGGCTCCCATACTATCTACAAGATGATCACAAGGAACGATTCCAAAACGATGATATCTTTCACCATCATAACACAAACTGCCTTCTTCTCCCATCATACAAATGACAAGCTTAGGTCCCTGTTTTTGAATTCTTTCCATTTGTTCTCTTACCTCTTTAGTATCTCCTGTATCCACAGAATAAAAGAGATAATCTGTATATGGTATCGCTTTTACACTTTCCTCTGAATCTGGGCTTGTCGCACAATCAAAGGCAGTAACAATTCCTTTTTCCTTCAACTCTTTAAACTGTCCTTCTACTTTGCCCCAAACATCACAAATTACAACATCAAAATTTTTGATATAATCAATATCTTCATCTGTTAATTTATATTTTTCCAATACGCCTTCGTCGTAATCTCCAAATACTCTTTCGCCATCTATCAATTCAACCTGGGTAACGGCTGTCTTTCCTTTTTCTACACGCAAATGCGAAGTGTCAACGCCTTTCGCTTTGATAGTTTCTATCATAATCTGTCCGTAGACGTCATCACCTACTGGTCCAATATATGCAGCCTCTCCTCCTAAACGGAGTGTATAAACTGCCATATTTACCGGGCCTCCCCCCGGAAATGCTTTTCCACCATCTATATTGTTATAATAATCAATACAGTTACTTCCAACTGCCGCTAATCTCATACGATATCACTCCTTTTTTATCTGGTGTCTCGCCTTGTTAGAACATTCGTATATTGTACCTGATCTGGTCTCGCCATAATCCTAAAAAACTCAATACCTACTCCTCTATCGTCGTTTACAACACCTGACTGATAGTACAAGTATTGTCCTTCTTCTACCTTCAACAATTTAGCTTCTTCTTCTGTGGCAAATGTAATTCCTACTTTCTCCGTCCCTTTAGTCAACAATATGCCTAAATCCCTTAGAACTTTATATAAAGATTCTTCTGCAAAATTGTGAGCTTCCAAACCTTCACACTGTTCGTAATTAATGTAACTATTCTCAATCATCAAAGGAACATTGTTTCTAATCCGCAAGCGATATAAATGAAATACTTTATCTCCCTCTTTTATCTGAAGTTTTCTCGCAACATATCCATCACACGTCTCAATTCTAGAGATTAATACTTCTGTCCAAAGAAAGTACCCTGTTTTTCTCATTGCTTCCGAAGTAGACTGAATTCCCTTTATATTCCTAACTAATCTCGGAGGTGCCACAAAGGTTCCAGATCCTTTTACACTATATAGTTTTCTTTCTTCAATTAGTTGTTGAATAGCTGTATGGAGAGTGGAACGATTCATTTGCCACATTGTACACAACTCCCGTTCGCTCGGAAGCTGTGTATGTGGTTTTAGTTGGTTTTCTTGTATATACCATTGAATCTGCTCCATCGCCATATCTTGCGGACGAATTTTTTTATTTTCTCCATACAGTTCTCACCTTCTCAACATATTAAGCTAATGCTTATGCACTTTCTTTTTATTTTTCTATCCCAATAATAGAATACTGGAAGTCCTGTAGCTACTGCCACAAACGCACAAATTAAGCTCTGCATTGGCGCATATGTAAGCTGGCCCCAAATAAGTGTAGCTGTCATAATAATTGCAATAAGAGGCATAATTGGACCACCTGGGCATTTATAAGATGGATCGTATCCATGTTCTTTGCCTTTTTTTCGAAGCACAAAGATTGTACCGAATGTAAGCACATTCTTTAATAATGCTACCATTGTAAAGTATCCTAGCAATGCTGACAAGTTTGAAGCAAAAATTAATACGATTGCAACCGCACACTGTACGATAATTGAAAAATAAGGAGTTTCGTATTTTGGATGAACTTTTGCAAAAGATTTAAAGAATAAATTATCTTTCGCCATAGCATACTCGATACGTGGCTGGAACATAATACAAGATGATAATGAACCAATTACAACAATAATTGCCATAATTGCAACAATTGTACCTGCATACTGTCCAATTCCTGGAAGCTTAGATGCCAACAATGCGATTGGAGCATCAGATGTAGCCATTTCATCAATAGAAAGAATTCCAGAAGCTACAAATGTTAATCCTGCATAAAGAGCTAGTACAATAACTGCTGTAAGAATAAGACCCAAAGGCATATTCTTTTCGGATTTTTAATTTCGCCTGACATATAACAAGCAGCTCCCATACCATCATATGACCATGTTGTTGTAGCTACACCTGCGATTAGCGCAGCAATTCCAGTTTTTGCATATCCTTCCAAAGGTGCAGAAGATAATAAAATATCCCCCTGAAGATTGAATAAACCAATACCAATAACCAATGCAAATGGTAAAATTTTAAGAGCTGTAATAATTGTCTGGAATTTTCCACCGCCTTCTACCGAACGTATGTGTACTCCCATGAAAATTAATACAAATACTACAGCAACCAGCTTTAATACAAAACCATGAATCGGAACAAAAAATGCAAGATAATTCACAATTGCTAAAGCCATGATTGAAATTGACGGTGGGTCAGTTGCCCAAAAGCTGATCCATCCACACAAGAATGCGAGTGGTCGAGATCCTGCTTCACGGAAGTAAACATATTGTCCACCATCCTCTGGATAGGCAGATGCTAATTCCGAATATACAAAGTTTGATGGAATCTGAAGCAATCCCCCTATAATGAATGCTAATACCAGAAACAAGCTACTACCGGCAGCATTTGCTACCTCAGATAAAGATGAAAAATACCAGAGCCTACTGTAGTACCAACGCCAAGTGCAATAACAGCGCCAAGTCCAAGTTTACGAGCAAGTTCGTTTTTGTTTTCAGACATAAAAACTCTCCTTTCCTTTTAAACAGAGTATAATTGAAAAATCTTGTGCACGACTTTTCTTTTTTTAATTTTCTATTATCTTCGATGCTTTTATATTGTAAACAGCTATCTATCTTCGCTATCACAATTTCTTAAATAATCTATTACTTTTTATTTATTCACTTTCACATTTAAACGATTCCTGCCTCGGCCATTAGCTCACGCATGTTATCAATGGCACGTTTCGCATAAAAACGTGGTTCGTTAATATAATTTGTAACCAATTCAAGTGTTGCAGTTTTATCATAACCTATTCGTTTCATTTCATATAGCATTTCTTTAATTGGAATATTTCCCTCTCCTGGTATCATATGGGTGTCTGATCCATTTTCTCCATCAATAATATGCATATGATCCATCTTATTTCCGAGTTTATCAAAATATGCCATAATACTTTCATGCTGTACAAATGGTGGAACAATATCACACATGCCGACTACATATGGATTATCCACTCTTCTAAATAGCTCCACCAAATCATTTGCTCTTGTAAAGAAATTAGATTCATACGGTGTTAAAGCTTCAACTACTAGCTTGATTTCTAGTTTTGCTGCATAATCTCCCAACTCTTGAATATTTTTTCTAATCTGCTCCACAACTGATCATATGTAGCAAGATATCCGCCGTTTGCAGGACTTGTAAGTACAAATTCCGCACCCATCTCTTTTGCCATTTCAAGAGACAGTTTCAGATAATCAACAGCATCTCTTCTCTGAGCCTCTGAACCAATCATATAATTGTAAGGATAGGCATTATGCTCCGGTGTGTAACCAAGCACCGGCATTTCATACTTTTCAATTAATCGGCGAACTTCATTAATATCTCCCGCTTTCAGATCCGGTGCATATGCATGTGGACGCCCACCCCAAAGCTCGATATAATCATAACCGTACTCTTTAGCATCCATAAAACAATGCTCCAACGGATTCCTCTGATATCCCGATGTAAACATTCCAACTTTTAACATTTTTTCATTCCTCCTTGTTGTGTTTTGTTGGTAAAATTATATAATAATTAAGCACAATTTTCTATTCGCAAGAGATCTAAAATTCAATTATAAAAAATGTATAAAATCCCATAACCATGTTGTTTTTTATTCCAATTCTATACCAATTATGTTATTCTGCATATTTTATCCTCTTTATTTTCTCTTTATTTTCTCTTCTTTTTATGCATTATGCACATAGTGGTATGTTTTTTGATTTATGTTTATACCAGTTTCATCAGATACACTTATTTTGTTACTTATTTTTTAGTTATCCATCCAATTGCCAATGCTTTGTGCACCATGATAACTTATAAGTGTTCTAATAAATAGTGTGCAATATCTGTTAGAACACTTCGATGACTTTTATTCATTAAGGAACGAGCATTCAGCTTTGATTTTTTTGTTGCTGGATATCTGACCTTTCTAAGGTTCATCTGTTATTTGATGTCGCCTCACTTTTACTCTTAATATCTTTATTTTCCTATATATAAGTTATGTCTTTACAAATATCATTAATCATTAGGAGGTTTAAATAATATGTCTGAATACGCAGATCTTATTTTATTATCAAACTGTATTTTTACAGCCACAGAGGAAATACCTTTCTCTGGATATATTGCTATCAAAAACGACCGGATACTTTCTATCGGAAAAGGATTGGCTCCTACTGAACTAATAGGAACAAACACAAAATATCTTGATTATGGGAACAAAACAATTACGCCTGGATTCTCCGATGTACATTGCTTTTTCACAGGTTATTCTGTAGGATTTGTTGGAATAGACTTATCCGCAGCTACTTCTCAAGAAGATATACTGAATTCAATTAAAGAGTATGCGAAAGGAATTCCTGCAGACAAACCTATTTTGGGACATGGTTGGAACTCCGATACAATCCAACCTAATGGAACAGATTTGTTAGATGAGGCTTTTTCCACTCGCCCTGTTCTTCTGTTTGCAAAAGGCTGCGAAACTTGTTGGATGAATCAAGCTGCTATAAATCGTTATCAGTTTACCCCGGAAACCTGTTATCCGGAGAGTTATGTTCGCTTTTTACCAGACTTACTTGGAGATAAAGACTTTATAATTCCGGAATTTAAGCGCTATATTAAAATGATGAACAGTAAAGGAATCACTTCCATCAAAGAAATGGGATTCGATGATTTCTACGGATTTACTGACATTCTCGCAGAACTAGAATCCGAAAACGCTTTAACTATCCGCGTAAACTTTATGAGCCAACCTGTTGCTGAACCTTTTAATCTCTCATATGGCAAGGAAATGCGTGAAAAATTTAAAGGAGAGTTTGTTCGTTTTTCTGGATATAACCAAATGACCGACGGTTCTATAAGCGAACTTTGCGGTGATTTGAAAAAACCTTATTCCTGCGCAGATACGACCTGTGCACAAGACATTGATTGGGATCTTTTAGCAAACGATACCTTTAAAGCTGATACCGAAGGATTTCGTTTCTCATTACATGCTCAAGGAGATGCTGCTATTTCAAAAGTATTAGATATTTATGAATCTTGCCAAAAAGATGAAAATGGAAAACTTATAAATCGTCACAGTATTACCGATCTTGAATTCAGTGATCCAACAGACTTGGAGCGTATGGGAAAATTAGGCGTAATTGCTGAAATATACCCTCAAATTCAATCTATCGCAAATCGAAAAGACAAACTTGCCATGATTGAAGAAAAGATTGGTATGGATCGCGGACAGTATTATTGGAACAGACGTAAAATGGCTGACAGCAATGTGTTATTAAGTTGCGGAACTGATCTTCCACTTCTTATTGATGATATCCCAGAATCTATTTATCATGCAGTCGGAGGATACTTCCCTGAAGGTGGAGAGCCATTTAACAAACAAAATATGCTGACTATTCCTGAATTGCTAACTGCATGGAGTGCTGGCGGTGCTTATAATCTATATCAAGAGAAAGAGCTCGGCACACTGGAAAAAGGAAAAAAAGCTGATATTGTCGTATTCGACGGAAATCTATTTGAAACAGCTATTGAAGAAATTCGTTCTCGCAAAGTAGAAGTAACTTTTCTCAACGGACGAATCGTATATAGCCATGAATAAATAAAAAAATATCTCTCTTATCTAAACAGTTTATATTCTCTTTAAGAAAGGAATGGAAATATTTATGAAAGAGTCTTATTTTATGGGGATTGATACTGGAACAAACTCTAGTAAAGGTGTATTAATCAATTCTCACGGAGAAATTATAGCAGAACATACAACTGAACATGCAATGACAAATCCTGCCCCAGGTCACTATGAACATGATGCCGACAAAGATTGGTGGGGAGATTTATGTATTATAAGCAATGCACTGATTGAAAAATCCAAAGTTTCACCATCTGACATTAAAGCAATCGGAACAAGTGCACTTGGTGCCGACTGCCTACCTGTCGACGATCAGTGTCGACCTCTACGCAAAGCTATCCTATATGGTATTGATGCACGTGCAACCGATGAGATAGAACAACTCACAGAAATGTATGGGGAAGAACAGATCCGACAGTGGTACGGACGTCCATTATGCTCCAGTGATGTAATGCCTAAGATTCTTTGGATAAAAAATAAAGAGCCAGATATATATGCAAAAACCCACAAGTTTCTAACAGGCTCTAGTTTTATAGCAGCAAAACTTACTGGTAATTATGTAGTCGATCGTTTTTTAGGACTTGCAAGTTTTAATCCACTTTATTTTAATGATGGAACACCAAATCCTGAAACTTGCCTACCAATTTGCCGCCCTGATCAGCTAGCAGAAGTGAAGGAAGCAAATGATATCGCAGGTTATGTAACTGAAACCGCTTCAAAGGAAACGGGTCTTGCAGTTGGTACTCCAGTCATTGTAGGAACAGATGACTCCGGCGCAGAAGCAATCAGCACTGGCGTTGTTGCCCCTGGTAAAATGATGATTCAATTCGGTTCTTCCATTTATATGATTCTCGGGACAAAAGAATTGGTTGATGATGAACGCTTATGGCGTGAAGAATTTATTGTACCAGGACTTTGTGATATATCTGCCGGCACTAATACTGCAGGCTCTCTTACTAAATGGTATAGAAATACAATTTTCCCAGATGCACTCGAACTAGAGCAAAATGGTGGTCCTGATGCTTATATCACCATGATGCAAGATTTGGATAAAATTCCTGTTGGAAGCGATGGCCTTATTACACTCCCTTATTTTGCTGGTGAAAGAACTCCAATAAATGATCCTCTTGCAAGGGGAATTCTATTTGGATTAACGCTTGCTCACACGCGTCAGCATATGTACCGAAGTGCTTTGGAATCTGTTGCATACTCAGTAAATCAGCAATTAAAGATCATGCTTGAGCACGATGTTCCTATCGACCAGATTTTTGCCGTAGGTGGTGGCGTTAAAAATGACTTATGGATGCAAATTGTTGCAGATGTTACTGGTAAAGAAATCAGTACCCCTGCCATTACTGTAGGTGCGAGTTTTGGCGATGCTCTAATGGCTGCATCGGGAATCAAATATTCAGGCTTTGAATCTTTCAACAAACTTACAGATTTCATTAAACCTGGAAAAACCTATCATCCTAATAAAGAAAACCATGAAGCATATAAAAAATATCAGAATATTTATGATTCTCTTTATCCTGCTACTGTAAACTTAATGCATTGTTTGTCAGACTAATCTTTGTAGATTAGACTTTATAAAGACTATGTGATAATTCTTTCATCAAACAAAAAGTACAGCTGTATGAGTTTTTAATAACTCTTCTGCTGTACTTTTTAAATCTATTATTTTATTCATGAAGCTGAATTGTAAATGAAGTCCTGTCACTTCTGATAAAAGAGCGGCTATACGCAATCGCTCTACCATTATTGTCCCAGTAATCACAACTCAACATAATTAATGCTACTTCATTTGGAATATCTAATAATTTTTTTATCTTACTCGTTCCATCTATAATCTCCATTGTTTGCTGCATACTGGAAATTTCTATTCCATAAAATGCAAAAATATCTTTTATTGTAAAAACTGATGAGTTCACTACTTCTAACTTCGGCAAAACATCTTTTGGTACATATATATCTTCAATTGCCAATGGCTCACTATCCAAAGTTATTTGATGTCGTACACAAAAGATTAAATCATCTGGCTCAATATTAAAATAATTTGCATACTTATTTCCTGCTGGTCTATATATTTTTGCCTGCTCCTTTATCGAAACTCTTTTTGTTCCTGAAGACATTACATTAACAAACCCACCATGTTCATCCAGGTTTTCTTCGTATTTATCACCAACAACAAAAACACCTTTTCCCTGAACACGTCTCAAAATTCCTTCATTAACTAATGTATCTACTGCGTTGCGAACAGTCAATCTATTAATACCATAAGTTTCTGCTAATTTATTTTCAGACGGAATTGCTGTTCCTGGAAGGTACTCTCCCTCTTCTATTCGATTTCTAATAATTTCTCTCAATTGAAGATAAATTGGTGTACGATAACTTAATTTTCCGTCTTCACGCTCTTCATTTTCTTCGGTATAGTTCAATTTATTATCCATAAATCTGCCCTGCTTTTCTCATTATTCACTCTCTATTCTGCTAACAAGCTTGAATTTATCTCCTCTAATTAATTGTTTATAATACATAATTATCACTCCTTCTTCATCTTTCACAACTCCAGATGTAAAAACAAAGGAGAATCCGGTATTATCTCCAACAACGCTGCTTCTTGTTCACTGGCATATGTAACACTAATATGCTCCTCGCCCGAAATCTGCTTTCTATGATATACATTTTTCAAAATTCGACCCATGCTAGTTTTATCAGTATAATACTTTTCAAAATCTGGATATCGTTCACAATCAAGATATGTTGTTTCCAAAATACATGGAACATCATCTATTTTTCTAAGAAGAATATACTCATAAACCTCTTGTCCGAGCAGAACATGAAGTTTCTTAGAAATCTGTTTAGTTGCTTCAACTTTTCTTACAGAAATAATCTTTTTTGCCAAAATAGATCCCTGCTGTCGAAGTTCTCCTACCATTGAATCTACTCCAACCATGTTTCGATTCTTCTTTCCTACAGATACATAAACTCCCGCTCCGTTAACTCTATATAACACCCCACGACCAACAAGTGTATCTACCGCCTGTCTCAGTGTCGTTCTGCTCACTCCCCACATTTCACACAAATCTCTCTCTGATGGAATTCTTGTATTCGGAGCCAATCGATTTACTACAATAAAATCTTCCAATTTTTCCACAGCCTCAGTTCCCGGTGGTATACGATATTCCATATTCTTATTCTCCTTACCATTGTTTACAGACCACTTTCAAATGTAAGCTAATTCTATCATCTTTTTCTTCGTTTTCCAACCAAAATATATACCAAACTCAAACGATTATGTGTTTTTAATATTCATCAAATAATAGCAAGCTTCTTTTTCTTCTCCGGTACAAGCCCCAAAGCAATATACAGCGACTAATATTATCCATAATCATGAAAAACCACACCATTTTTAAATCACGTCCAAACATACCAATATAAATCCATGTCAGGCCTATCCTTATCCCCCACATTGTTAATATTGCAAATATAAATGGCATTTTTGTATCTCCAATACCATGAAATATACCCTCATATATAATTAACGCTGCATACATAGGCTCACTAATCGCTACAATTCTCAGTAATGACACTCCAAGCACAATAACCTGCTCATCCTTCGTAAAGAAACGTATAATCACTTCTGCTCCGCAAAAAAGACCTATGGCCATTGCTGTCATAATAGAAACAGCCACAATAAGTCCTGAACGTACAACCGATTCTAATTCTAATTCGTCTTTTTTTCCCACAGCATTTCCAGCAAGTGTACTGACTGCAGTTTGAATACCATATCCTGGCACATAAAAAGCCTGTTCAATTGTAAGTGCAATCGAATGAGCTGCTACACTTAGTGTTCCAAGTCCCGCTACTAATGCTGAAAATACAACATAACCACATCCCATAACAATTCTCTCTCCAATTAAAGGCAAGGAAACATTAAAACAATTTTTTAACAATTTTCCTTCCGGTTTCACCTTCATTCCTTTTAGTGTCACCAATGGATTTTGCATTGCAACCCAAAAAATAGTAACTCCACCTATCCCTTGACTAATTGCAGTCGCTATAGCGGCACCTCTTACTCCCAATCCAGCTCCCGGAATACTGAGCAACATTCCAAATACTGAAATCGTAGTATGAGAGCTAATTAAAAGCTGATTTAATATAATATTCAAAAAATTCACACCAATATTTATATAAAGAGGTGTTTTCGAATCCTTGTTTGCCCTTAATACATTTCCAAATATAATCAGGCTTCCTCTCAATATCAACGGACAGTTTACTATAAAAAAATACTCACTTGCATCTCTCCATATTTCCTGACTAGCGCCCATCCACATTGGCAACACCGGACTAATTGCTAAAGCAATCACTGTTTCAATCACGCCAAGAACAAAAATAATCCAAATTGCCTGTGCTGAAGTATGATGAGCAGCTTCCAAATCTCCCTGTCCAGTATATTGGGCAATAAACGAAAGCATTCCCATGCTAACAGCAAACAAAATTCCATTTAACAACCAATTTACAGTGGTTGTCAGACCGACAGCAGCACTTGCAATCGCACCAATCTGACCAACCATTGCAGTGTCTACATAAGCTACAATGGTTTGCAGAGCCTGTTCCAGTATTGTCGGTGCTCCTAAATCCCACAATTCATGCATCTTTGAATTCTTCAAGATTATCCTATTTTTTCTTTCAAATCAGGCATGATTGTCGCCTCCATTTCACTTGTATTAGCTTTCGAATTATATATGATGTTTTATTTTACCACTATTTTGTTTGTTTTTTACCACTTGTCTATTTCAAATTATATCATTGAGGCATATTTATGTCAATTATCACAATCGTATAAACACTGAAGAACAGTATCTTCATTTGCATAAAAAAACCGCCCAAATCTCTGACTTCAGTCAATAGAATATGAGCGGTATATATTTTATTTTTCTTCTTGGATAATCACGTTAATTGTACGATGTGCCGGCCCATCAAATTCACAGAAATATATTTCTTGAGCACCACCTCTTACCATTTCACCATCTATCACTGGAAAATGGCAATGATTTCCAGTAAGCATTGCTTTCAAGTGTCCTGTTGGATTTCCTGCTGTACTACCATAATCTCGAAGCATTCTTGCATGGCTATACGGATAATCTTCTGGTATTAATCGTCCCAGGAAATTCTCAATATCACTTTCCAGACATTCTAATGCTTCGTTCACAGTTACACCTGTTGTTGTGTGCTTTGTAAGAACCGTAACGGTTCCATTCTGAACTCCACTTCTTTTTACAATATCCAAAACTTTCGGAGTAATTACTGTATATTCATTATATTCTTTTGTTAATAATGTAATTGATTCAACATACATCTTCTTTACGCCTTTCTATTAGGAATTCCACCTAAGAACTCAATTGCGTTTTCCCCACAAATTAAATCCAAAGTACTTTCACGAAATCCCAGTTCTTTAATTGCATGTGCCATTCTGATTTGCTCAAATCTCGGATTATTACTTCCAAACATTACCTGATGTCTCAAACTCCGATCAATCCATGTCATCGGAACATCTCTTGTCAACATCTGTGTATAAAACTCCTTAGCATTATCAAAATACAATGCGCCAGTATCTGTATATACATTAGTATACTTCAACATCAACATAGCTGTCTCTCTACACCATGGCCATCCAAAATGTGCAAGACAAATTTTTAATTTTGGTCTTGCTGCTGCCAGTTCCTCAAACATTTCTGGGCGACAATATTTTGTTAATGTATCCGGTTCCCATGACATTCCACTATGGAAAATAATTGGTTTTTCATATTTTTCACAAATATCATACAGTGGCATCATTCTTTCATCCGTTGGATAAAAATGCCCTTTACCTGGATGTAATTTCAAACCACTTAATTTTAATTCTGCAAATGCTTTCTCCAATTCTTCAGCCGCATCTTCTGCAAACGGATCAACCCCCGCAAATCCAATAAACTTATCTGGTGCCATGTTAACAAGTTGACTAATTTCCTCATTGCTTACCAGCACTTTTCCACCTTGCTGTGTACGATAATCTTCTGGAAGTAAGCATAAATAATCCAAGCCTGCACATTTCATTTGATTAAAAATATGTTCCAATGGCGCCGTTCCATTTTTATGAATATCTAATGTATTATGTCTTAGTTCTTCCAACTCTGAATCTTGATTGATTGGTTCATAAAAAGCTGGATGAACATGCATATCTATAAACATATTTCTCTTCCTTTCTGTATTTTATCAATATCTAATTTCTTTTTCCCATACTCTACTCTACCCATGGTTCAAATACCTGAACTACCGAAGCCGCTACTTCTGCACCTTTTTTTAAACATTCATCTATACTTTTACCATTCAATATTCCATAAAGAAATCCTGCAATGAAACTATCTCCAGCTCCAACTGTATTGACTACTTCTGCCTTTTCAATACCACCTACATAGAATCTTTCACCATCCCATGCAAGACTACCATCTTCACCGAATGTGACAACAGCAATTTTCATTCCACGACTCACTTTATCTTTTAAAAACTCTTCAATCTTAGCATCCCTTCCTTCATGATAAGAATAAAATCCATAAGTAACATATGGTAAGGTTTCTTCTACTAACGGATGATCCAGTCTATCTGCATAATCAAAAGCAATTGGAATTCCTTTTGCTGCAATCTTCGGTAAGGTATTCTCAGCTTTTCCCCAAAGTGCTGTATGAACGAGATCATGCTCTGCCGCAAATTCAATATCTTCTTCATCAAAAACAATATTCTCCAATACACCTTCTACATAATCGCCATGCACACGGTCTTTTCCATCCATATCCATATAAGTTACTGCTGTGGCACCATCGCCAATTTTTAAATGACTAATGTCTACCCCTTCTTTTTTAATGTCTCTAACATCCATTTTCCATTTTCATCATTACCTGTTGTACTGATAATCGAAACAGGGATTCCAAGTTTTTGAAGATTCACACCTGTATCAACAACATTCCCTGTTGGATATTTTTTCCAATACGTTCATAAACATCAATACAATTGTCTCCTATTTCTGCAACTCTCATTTTCATTGTCCTCCATATAATTCAAAATAACCGTTATTGGTTTTCTTTTTCATTTAACAAATAATGTTCACTGACCATAGTAACCTCTGGGTGCATCTTCCAATTTAATCTGTTCCTCGCTTAATACCGGAATCTTTTTTCCTGTTGCAAGAACACTCAGATAAATTTCACAAGTCTCTTCCAGATACACAGCTGAACTCAGTGTCTGCTCCAGTGTCGTTCCATAAATGATTGCTCCATGTTGTTTTAAAATTACTGCTTTACCTTTCTTCTGCGCATACTCTACCGTCGAAACTCCCATCCCCTTGTCACTGCTAATCGTAAACGGAGCTACTTTTACGCTGTCATGAAGCTCATCTACCATCGTAGTAGAAATAACCGGAACCTCCTCCGTAACCAAACTGACTGCCACTGCTTTCGGCTGATGTGTATGCAGTACTACATTTACATCCGGCATCTTTTCAAAGATATACAGGATTGCTTCCAAATCACTTGTCGGCCTTCTTTTCCCTTCTATTGTTTCCCCCTTTCCATTTACAAGCACAATATCCTCAGGAATCATCGAATCATAAGCCATCGCCGAAGGAGTTACTAAAAATGTACCATCTTTCATTCGGAGACTGACATTCCCCCCTGACAGCATTACCAGGCCATAGTGCTCCATTGCTCTTGCACATTCAATTAATTCACAGCGTTCTTTCTCATATTTCATTTTTATCACCCCCTTTTCATATTTTCTACCAAGCGCAAGCAGCCTTGCATAAGATTCTGACGGATTATTGCTTCCAAATACTGCCCTGCCTATTACAACTCCATCTGCACCCGCTACAATCACATCTTTTAAATTATCCTCATTAATTCCACCATCCACCCAGATTCTTGTATTTTTCCCTAATATCTTTCTTGCTTTTGATATTTTTTTCAAAACACCTGTCTGAAACTTCAATCCTTCTGCATCTGCTTCACATGAAACCAAAATAAGTTGCTCAATCCGGTCAACATATGGTTCTATAAATTCAATCGGAGTTTTTACATTCAATGCAAGCCCTGCTTTTTTTCCATACTGATGTACACTTCCCAAAAACAAACTTGGAAAATCCAAACTTTCCACATGTGCACAAATCATTTCCACTCCTGCTTCACATAACGGCTCAACATATTCCATCGGATTAAGGACTTCTAAATGAGCATCCAACGGAATCTCTGTACACTCTGCAACACCTTTGACAACTTCCATTCCAAAACTGATTCCTCTCACAAAATTTCCGTCGTCAATATCCAGATGCAGATGTTCAAACCCTTTCAGTTTACCAATTACTTCTCTTAAATCAAGTAAATCTGCCGAATATAATGATGGACTAATCGTAAACATTACTTTTCTCCTCTACTGCAATTTTTCCGCAAGCAAATCCACTGCTGCTAACGCCGCTTCATAACGTGCAAACTTCTCGGCATAAATCTCTTTATACTCACTTCTCGGCTTATAAACTTTTCCTACATGTACCATATGTTCTACAGCATCTTCCAGATTCTTAAATACACCGCCGGCAACGCCTGCACACATAGCAGCACCTTTTGCTCCCGGCTCTCCTGCCTCTAGTGTCTCTATTGGAATCTGCAATGCATCGCACAACATCTGCGACCACACTTCACTATTGGATATTCCACCAGAAAGTCTGGCTTTTGAATATGTTTCCAATGATCTCTTCAAATTATATACATGGTGCATACTTGAGAATGCAATTCCTTCATATACCGCACGAAGCATAACACTTTTATCGTCACCACCGGTAAGATTCAAAAATGCGCCATGCGCATTTTCATGAGTTGCGCTTCCGAAAAGATAAGGAACAAATATCACTTTGCATTCTTCCGGTTTTACAGATTCAACCTGTTTATTACACACTATATAAATTTCATCCGCTGAAAGTTCCTGTTTTTCCGGTCTGACAAAATGATTCAGATACCAGTTTAAATTACTCGCCGATGTCGGTGTTGAATCTTCCATAATATAGTAATCTTTCATGTAACTCAGTGTTACTGTATTCTTCTTCTTTTCGATTTCCCTTGGAGCTTCTTTACTTAAATACTCATTAATCGACCATGTTCCTGCAATCAAACATAATTCCTGATCTGATAAAACACCACTTGCCAGTGCATTTGCATCAATATCAAAATATCCTGCCGCTACCGGAGTCCCCTCTGTCAGACCTGTCATTTTTTCTGCCTCTTTCGTAACATAACCGCTTATATCTGTACTTTCCAAGATTTTGGGCATTTTTGAATAGCAATCTTCTATTCCAAGGATTTCAAAAATTCTCCTGTCATATCTGCGCGTATCCAAATTCACCAGACATCCTGACGATGCATCTGTAATTTCACCTGCAACTTTTCCGGTCAGTCTGAATCGGATATAGTCCTTCATAGACATGATCCACTTTGTTTTTTCTAACACCTCCGGCTTATGATCTCTGAACCACGGCAGAAGAACCGCCGGCTGTGCAGCCCAGGTTGTCTGTAATGTATAAGGGAAAATTTTCTTTTCGGTTCCATCCTCTCTAAATTTTTTACAATAAGAAGAAGCTCTTTCATCTGTAGATATAATCGCCGGATACACAGGTTTCCCTTCTTCATCCAGCAGAACCATTCCATTCCCATATCCGGTAACACCAATTGCAACTACGTCTTCTCCCGGTATCTCTGCTTTTTCAAAACCGCTTTTATCACTTTAACATTTGCTTCCCATACATTTTCCACATCACGCTCTGTAAAACCCGCTTCCGGTATATTCATCGGTATCTGTGTACGTGAAATCGCAAGTTCTTTTCCATTCAAATCGTAAACAGCACACTTTATATCACTTCCACCATTATCAATTCCCAGTAAATACATTTACTTATCCTCTATCACTTTGTCATATCATATTCATGATGAAGCATTTTACTGATAATTTCTGCAACTGCATCATGATTATTGTCATATTCTGTTACAAAATCTGCTACATCTTTTACCTCCGGGAGGGAATTTGCCACTGCTATTCCCACCCCGGCATGTTGAAGCATATCTATATCATTATAATAGTTTCCAACTGTAAGAATATCTTCGTGAGCTATGTTAAGACTTTCAGCCAGAATCTTTATTCCCCTCCATTTAGAAACACCTGATGCCATAATATCAACGCACCCTGGTTCTGAATTAACATAATAGATTTCCGGCAAATATTGGTCGATATATTCTGCTACTCTCTGAAGATCAGAAGTTGCCATAAAACCTTCAATTCCATTTTCCCATCCAGCTTCTTCCATGGAAGAAATAACTTCTGGAATCACACCTACCTCTCTGGCATATTCCATCGTTTGTTCTGTCATTTTTGTGACTTTCCAGATCATTCCATCACAGATTTGAAGTTGAAGATTTTTTTCAAAGCAATATGCGAGTAGCCTTCTGCAGACTGCAGGCGGAATCAGCTTATTATAAAGCACTTCTCGATCACAGCAGCGAAGAATTTTACCCCCTGTGTTTAAAATATGATAATCCACAATCCATCTTTCATCGTCTTTTAATGTAAGCATGTCAATATCTCTTCGACCGCTTACATACGCAATCACATGTCCTGCTCTTTTCGCCTCTTCGATTGCTTTTTTACTCGCAGTTCCCATACTGTAATCATCTCGCACTGCTGTTCCATCTATATCCATTGCCAACAGTTTACGTCCCATTATTTATCCTCTCATTCTCCAAGGGTTTCTCTGTATTTGTACACAACTTCCATAAATTCTTTTACTCTGTTGACATCTACTCTATTTTCAAAAACCCCATCCACTTTAAACGTTGTTCCCACAACAGCTGCATCTGCTGTTGTAAGTTTTCTTTCAATTGTATTGAGACGGCATCCTGTATTACAAAGAACAACAACATCTTTATTTGCTTCTTTTACGCTTGCAATCAACGCATCATCCACATCCTGTCCTGCTGCATTTGCAGAAATACACAGACCATCCGGAGCGGCTTTTGCCATTGTTGATTTTGCAATATCTGCCAACGGTCTTGTATCCAGATTACGATCCGATTCTGGGTTAATAAAATATAACATTTTCAAATCTTCTAAAGGGAGTGCGGCTTTTCTTCTTAGTAAACTACTAAAATCATTATTATAAAGTCCACCATCACCCACATACACACCACAAAATGTTCCGCGAACAAATTGCGCTTTTACCGCAGCTGCAAGTTCTAAACATGCTCGCCCATCACTAATTGCGTCTACTCCATATGGTACCTTAATCTCAGATCGTAAATTCCCAATTACATATGCCATTGCCGCAGGAGTCACCATATCCATATTTCGCTGGTAGGGCAAACTAAATTCATTGCTAAAAATAATCCCATCTACACCACCATCTTGTAGTGCATGTAAGTCTTCACGTGCATGTTCTACCACCTTATCCATATCATTTTCCGACTTGTATAATGGATCTCCTGGTAGTGGATCAATGTGAAGCATTGCAATAATTGGTTTCTTAACTCCAAACATCTTTTCAGTCCATAACATTTCCTTTTCCTCCTGAACAACTTTGTATTTTTTAATACATTCGATATGTATAAATTATATCACTTGTATGAATGTTGTCAATATTCTATTTTAATTATCTTATAAAAAATATCTATAATTTATAAATGTACAGTTTTTAGTTATTTTACACAATCTTATCATATTCTTTTTATTTTTATTGCATACAATTCCAGTTCGCGGTATAATTCACTCATCTAGTACATATACATATTTTATTTTTTAATACAAATTATGTTATTCCACTTATTTGCGTAGCATACAGACCTTGGAGAGGGTCTATAAACACTACTACTTTATAATATAAGGAGGTCTATCTTATGAGAACACGTGTTAACTACTTCACGGAAAATTCTGTGCGAATTCCTAAAACGGAATTCTCCATGTTAGGTAATGAAATTTTTCTCCTTACCTAATCGTGGCAATTCTTTTAATTCTATTTTTTACTATTAAAAAACAAACAGATAAGGAGATTTTTATTATGGATGCTGTATATGTTGGGTGGTTGTCTATTCTTCCGCCTATGATTGCTATTATTCTTGCATTAATCACAAAAGAGGTTCTATTTTCACTTATAGCAGGTGTTTTATCTGGAACCATTATTTACTCTATCGCTTCTGGTATGAATCCGATTGTTGGTCCCGTTTCTACTGTATTTGACGTTATGATACAAAAAGCTGATATGAATATTATCATTTTCTGTTTTTTGTTGGGCGGATTAGTTTATCTAATCAATGCTTCTGGAGGAGCTCAAGCTTATGGAAAATGGGCATCAAAAATCATTCGTACAAAACGTTCCTCTCTATTACTTACTAGTTTGCTTGGTTGTTTGATTTTTTTAGACGATTATTTCAATTGCTTGACAGTAGGAACAGTTATGAAACCTATAACTGACAGACATCATGTCAGCCGTGCAAAACTTGCTTACATTATTGATGCAACTGCTGCACCCGTCTGTATCATCGCACCTATATCAAGTTGGGCAGCTGCTGTCGGTAGTTATCTTAAAAATACAGGTGCTTTTGACTCCGAATTTAAAGCCTTTATTACGGCTATTCCATACAATTTTTACGCCATTCTTAGCCTTCTTATGGTTTTTCTCCTCTGTGTCTTTTCCTTGGATTTTGGTCCTATGGCAAAACATGAGGTATTAGCTGAAAGAGGTTTCCTCGGCGGACTTGATGAACAAAAAGATTCATTGGCACAGCCAAAATCTGGACGTGTCGCTGATATGATTGTTCCAATTCTTGTACTCATTGTAACTGCAATCCTTAGCATGCTTTACAATGGTGGCTACTGGAGCAATGATCCTTCACTTCACACTATCACCGCTGCTCTAGGAAACTGTGTTGCAGCTCAAGCCCTTGTTTGGGGAAGTTTTGCTGGAATTATTACTGCACTTTTTATGTATATACCGAGAAAAATCATGACATTTAAAGAATTCATGGATAACTTTACAAAAGGCATGCAACAAATGATTACTTCCGGTTGTATACTTATGCTAGCATGGACAATCGGTGGTGTATGTCGCGATTTACTTAGTACACCTGTTTTTGTAAAAACTTTTATAGAAACTACCGGACTTCCAGGTGCTTTGCTTCCTGCACTTGTATTTATACTTGCTGCATTCTTAAGTTTTTCCACCGGAACTTCATGGGGAACTTTTGGTATTTTAATTCCTATTATAATCCCTGTTGCTCAATCAATTTGTCCTGAATTGCTACTCTCTTCTCTTGCTGCAACGTTAGCTGGAAGCGTTTTTGGAGATCATTGTTCTCCAATATCTGATACAACTATTCTCTCTAGTGCGGGTGCTGGTGTAAACCACCTTACCCATGTTTCAACACAGATGATTTACTCTCTAACAGTCGCTGGATGTAGTTTAATCGGATATTTAATTATTGGTATTACAAATGGAAATCTACTGCTTTCACTTGGAACGTCTATTTTCATTCTGTGTATTTTTACTTTCATCATGCATCGTCGTTCCAAAACAATATTAAACAAAAAGATATTTGTTCAACACAACAAAACCCAATGTTATCACTCTAACATAAAGAGAAGTATACATTATCGTTACGTACATCCTTTGTTTTTAGTTTTATATTCTCTAAACAAATTTTTATTTTAATATGTACTAAATAATGAAATATGACCATTGACATTTATACAAGTTATGATATTCTATTATTATAGTGTATCTTATTTTGACTACTTGTATATCAAAAAATTATGGAGGTGTTATTATGTCAAATATCACAATGGATCAAGTAGCTGTTATGGGTGTACAATATTTTCATTATACACTCGATTATTATCTTAATTCCATGCAGCGTTGTGGAGTTAAAAATCTCGACTTATGGGGAGCATCGCCACATTATTGCAGATTAGATTATCTCACTTCATCTGCCGCCGAACGAAAACTTCGTGAGATCAGAAAAAAAGCTGAAGATTTAGGACTTAAATTTGTAATGTATACGCCAGAAACTTTAGCATATCCCTACAGCTTGAGTGCTCCTGAACAACCTATTCGCGATCGAACAATTGATTACTTTGATATGGCTATTGATGATGCACTTACTTTAGGAACAACTAGATTATTTATGAATTCTGGTTGTGGTCCTCTCGATATTCCTCGAGAAGATAGTTGGAAGCGTGCAGTTGAAACAATTAGTAAAGTATGTGAAATGGCGCATAAACGTGGAGTTACAATCTTACTTGAACAACTTCAACCATACGAGAGTAATTTGTTGGTCAACTTGCCACAAATGAAATCTATGTTGGAAGAAGTCAATAGTCCAGCATTAAAGACTTGTGTTGATTTGGTCGCTATGGAAGTAGCGCATGAGAATCTTGAAGATTATTACAAGGTTCTTGGTGAAGATACTATACAGTTTATCCATTTTGCAGATGGCGATCCTTCCGGACATTATATTCTGGGGGATGGTAATTATCCACTAAAAGAATACATCGAAATTCTTGAAAAGCATAACTATACAGGTATTATCGATTTAGAAATAAACGATTCAATATATTGGGATGATCCTCATAGCTCAGTAGAAAGATCTGTTGATTATCTAAAGAAAATATATTTAAATAAATATTTACTTAATTTAAATATAAGCAAAAGGGGCTGTAAAAAAAGAATAAGTCCCGAAAAAAGAAAGACCAAGAGTTCATAATGTGGAACTCTTGGTCTTTCTTTCTGCCGCCATACCAACGCACCTTTCCCGGTTTGCCTGCAATGTGTCCTGCAGGTCCTTTCCATCACATTTCTTTGCTTAAGAAGATTCAGAAATCACTTATGTATCCAGGTAAAAGAGAACTCGCTTGAAGGATTTATTATATCCTATATCGGCGGTATTAATTGTAATTATCTTATTATTCTTTTAGCTTTTGTTAAACCTATCTCCAGAAATCTGTTTTTTGACTAAGCCCGATGTCTGCGCTTTTAAAAACAGGGTTAATTCCTTTCTTTAACTGTGCTTCATAATCTTGGACCGCTTTAAATGCAAGCTCTGATAAAATCAGGATAACCGGAATGTTAATGAGTGCCATAACCCCATCAGTGCATCGGAAAGATCCCACAAAAGAGACATCTCCATTCCTGCTCCCAGAAAGATTGCAAGTGCCGATACCAGTCTGAAGCCTTTCATAAAAGCTTTTTCCGGCTGTTTTTTGTGAATGTAGATTAAAAGATTGTCACAATAAAAACAGTTTCCGAGCAGAGTTGTAAATGCAAAAAATACCATTGCTACTGTAATAAAAACCGGACCTAAGGAACCAAGTGATTCCTGAAGAGATGCCTGCACCCATAGTGCTCCCTGCAATTCTTTTGCCGGATTGATCCCGAATGACATACACATCATTGCTGTTGCTGTACAAAGCAACAAAGTATCAATAAATACGGACAACATCTGTACCAGCCCCTGTTTTACCGGATGGCTGACATTTGCCGAAGTAGATGCATTCGGAGCAGAACCGATACCTGCCTCATTGGAATAGAGTTCCCGACGGATTCCCTGCATCATGGCCGAACCGGAAAATGCTCCGAAAATTGCTCTAAAATCAAATGCTTCTTCAAAAATGCGCACAACCATTGACGTTACTTTTACGATACGTGAGCCGTCGCCAAGCAGACACCATCCTGTCAGCACTGCCAAAATTCCACCGATGATCGCAATCACCCACATCCAGAATACAGAACCAAATCCCCCTATACAAATTGCCGATGAACCCCCAACAATATTTCCCATTCCCACACGGGATGCTGTTGAAACCATAAGTGCCTGAAAAGAGGAAATCGCCTCTTTATCCTCTGGCTTTTCCATTACAGATCCACAAGCTCTCTTAAATAATCTTACCTGTGTAAATCTTGTTCGAACTGTAAAATACATCCCGCACCAATCAGTATAATGACCAGCAGCTTGCTGTACATAAAAGAACTGATTGTACTAATAATCGTTTGAAACATACCTTCTTTCCTTTCCCTGTTTTTGTCAATATATTAACGGAAAGAAGGGGGATTTGCGACAGAAGACATTTTAAATAATCCAGATTATGCTTCACTAAAAGCAACAATTATCTTAACATTCCACAAATACACTCCAGTAATGTTAGTGCAAGGATAATGTTAATAACACGGAAATGCCGCAGATAAAACTTCTGAATCAGTACGCCCAAGCCAGTCCAAGTACAGGTTGCGATCGTTCCGATCGTTGCAATAACCAGCTCAAAAAACAGCAAAGCCGGAAAAGAGGACATATATCCTACAACATAACCCGTTAGTGCGGTAACTCCGAACATATAGATCTTCACATTGACAAATTGCAACATGAAGCCTTTCAGAAACGATGCCGATTGCTCTGCGTTTTCTGTTGACGGCTTGCTGAAAGCAATATGAATCGCAAGCCACAGGATATAGGCTGCTCCGATATACTTCATCACTTCCATTGCATTTGGAAGCAAAGAATTAACCCCATATACGAAAATTGCACATAAGATTTGTACTACATAGTAACCTGCAAAAATCCCAAAGAACAGCGGCTTTCCTTTTTATATCCATAGTTTGTTACGGTATTTAATGCCAGAATATTTCCCGGTCCCGGAGTAAAGGCATTTATAACGCAATAAATCAGAAAATTGCTCAGCACCGCCATAGGCATAATCATCAACCACCTTTCTGCTGTTATTATATCAGCAAACAGCGGTACATACATAACACCTATTTTATATGATTATCCATAGCCTATGACTATGGATTGGCTGGAGCATATTTCCGTAATTCTTCCAGGTAGCTTTTTCCAGGTTCGCTTAATTCCTGATTTTCATTCAGCACATATCCAATATGCATTGTTTCATTTTCTGCAAGCGGAACGGAAATGATATTTTCTCCGTTCAAATATTTCGGAAAAATGCCACTTGAAATAGTATAGGCATTCAGTCCAAGCATGAAGTTGACAATCGCCCCTCTGTCATTGACCCGAATTTCCTTATCCACCGGAATGGAGCTGAATAGTTCCTCTGAAAAATAGACAGATTCATACTCTCCCTGTACAAAATTTAGCCGCGGATAAGGTGCGAGGTCATGGACGGAAACTACTTTTTTCGATGCCAATGGGTGATTTTTTTGCAAAAAAACATGAGGCTTTGCTGAAAATAGCTCGGTAAACACCAGATGGTTTTCCTCTATCACTTTCCGCATGACGACTTCGTTTTCATGCGATAAATAAAGGATGCCTAAATCACAGACACGATTTTTCACATCATCCAATATCTGATGTGTTCCGGTTTCATTATAATAAAAAGCGTATCGTTCTTGTCCAAAACGCTTAACTAACTCCACAAAAGCGTTTTCCGTAAAAGTATAGTGCTGAGAAGATACTCCAAATGTCACTTTCCCCGGAAGATTTGTAACATACCGATCCTCCAGCAGTTCCATCTGCTGTATTACCTGACGAGCATAACCGAGAAATTCAGCACCATCTTTTGTCAGAGTAATTCCGGTTCTGCTGCGGTGAAAAATGGTGATACCAGCCTCTTTTTCCGTTTCTTTGATGGAGTTGGACAGACTTGGCTGTGATATAAAAAGCATTTTTGCCGCTTCAGTAATAGAGCCAACTTCTGCTACCTTCAAAATATATTTTAATTGTTGAACCGTCATTTCTTTTTCTTCCATTTTACGATTTCTCAATTTTTCAAACTTGAAGTTTTCAATTCTTTTCAATTCCATCTGGCATATGATCTTTCTCAGTTATCTTACGAATAACCCGGCATGGATTTCCAGCTGCCAGACTATAAGGTGGAATATCTCTTGTTACAACACTTCCTGCACCAATTACACACCCTTCTCCTATGGTGACACCACCGCAAACAACTACATTAGATGCCAGCCAACAATTATCTTTTATAGTGATTGGTTTCGCATATTCAAGATTATAAAAACTACCATCTTCTCTCTTTCGGATATTGCGTTCTTCAGGTAATAATGGATGCATAGGAGTTGCCAATGTAACATTTGGACCAATCATCACATTATCGCCTATATGTATTTCACATACATCTAAACATGTAAAATTAAAATTAGCAGAACTGAATTTTCCAAAGAAAGTATTGCATCCGTAATCAAAATAAACAGGTGCCTGCAAATACGGAAGCTCCTCTGTTGTCGGCAGTAATTCTTGCAATATCTGTGCTTGCTCTTCTGGCTGATCTTCATCTGTCAAATTGTATTTTCTTGCTAATTTACGCGCATTCAGGCGTAGTTGCTCCAATTCTTTATCTGTTGGATCGTATAACTCTCCACTTAGCATTTTTTTCTCTTTCAGTCATTTCCAATAGCCTCCAAATTTTGATTTGTTACTCGCATGATATCATGTTTTTTCTTCAGTTACAGCACTTTTTAACGTAAAAAGCGTTTTTATATGATGCAACCAACGACAAGTAGTCTTAGTAAGTGAAATATCACAACACTTCTCTATAGTCCTATGTCTATAACTAAAACTAATCTTGTTGTCTTATGATTTCTGATAATATCGACAGCAACTTATCAACCTGGATTGGCTTTGCAATATGTCCATTCATTCCAGCTGCAATAGCATCTCTCTTATCTTCTTCAAATGCATTTGCTGTCATTGCAATGATCGGTATGCATGCCTTATTCCTATCTAGCAGGTGTCTGATTTCCTGCGTTGCTTTATAACCATTCATTTTCGGCATCTGAATATCCATGAGTATCATATCATATGTTCCAGCCGGCATTTCCATTATCCTGTTCACACACTGAATGCTATCCTCCACACAATCTATCTTCAGACCGGCATTCTCAAGTATTGTTTTTGCAATCTCTGCATTCAAATCATTGTCCTCTGCCAAAAGGATATTCCTACTTCCTTCTGGCATAGGAGCCTCATTTTGATCTGTTGTCATGACATAGGAAAATTCATCTGAAATATCCTCAGCTTCACTAGAAAAAATCTGCTGCACTGGAATTTTTACGTTGGTATAATCAGTAGCTGCCAGCACTGGTCTCTGATAACTCAAAAAAACAATCATAACCAATAGTATGATCTTTACTTTCTTTAAATCAGTTAATTTCATGTTTCTTTTTCCCCTTTTCCTGTCTGTTGTTCATAACAATACTAAACATACAATAAAGTTTTTGTCATAAAAGGGAATACAACGGAGTCTCGCCGCACGTATTCCCCTTTTCTTGTCTTTTATTCAAGCTAAATTTCTAGATTATCTATCGTCTCCGCACTGCCTTGTTTTTTTTCTTCTCCAAAAGATCAGACCTACAGCAAGACTTATAATTAATAACATACATACCTGTTGATTTTTTCCTAAATGGATACCTGTTACTGGTATAGATTCAGTATTTTTATTTGTGATCTTTAATTCAATCACATCTCCTCGTGCAGCCTCAATCCGCTGTTTCATGACAGCCGTATTTTCATTCGATGTTGCCTGCACTGGATTTGAATACTTATCATTCTCTTCTTTTTTAGAAATCGAAACAGCGTATTTTGATGTATCAACAGTTTCTGTTATTATGATATCCGAAGATATATCTACATTTTTTAATGTAACTTTATCTCCATGTTTCAAAGAAGTTCTAATTGTCTTGCTACGCAGCTTTTGACCATCTTCCCAATAAAGAATTTCCATATCAAATGGCTTCTTGCGGTTTCCAAGTGGACCTGTGACTTCCTTTGTAATCTCAACCGTCACCCCGCCTTTTTGCGGATGATTGATGATATGTCTGTCCGAAACAGCTCTCCAGGTATTTGTCATCGATGATTTCTCATATAGGAATAAAATACCGGATTCTACATCGACCATATATAAATTAAAGTTATCCTGATACTGTGTTTTGGTTTTATCTGCTTTGTCCTTTTTGTTTGGAGTAACAGATTCTACCATCCAGTATCGTCCGTTCTCAAAGTCCTCCGGTAATTGAAGCATTCCATTTTCATCTGTTTCTAAGGAACGATACGTCGTACACGTTTTTCCATCCTTTTTCAGAACGATATCGTCCTTGCTCTGTGTATTGTCATAATCTACTGTATATCCTGTATCATCCGCATATTCTTTCGTAACATCATCATACGGTACTTTGTAGAACAGAAAACCTGCACCAGCAAGTCGGTTTCTTGGAAGATCATCCGTCTTTAAGAAACTTCGTTCAGCAAGATTGAAATGCAGATTCTGCACTTCCAGTTCCATCTTGGAAACATCCTTGAACTCATTCTCATCCTTCGGGAATAATTGTTGCCCATTTGAATCGAAATACTGAATCTCTGGATAAATAACTTCATAATATAGGAAACCATCTCCGTATTCCGAAGAATAATGTGTCTTTCCTATCTCAATTTCTTCCACCTTATATTCCACCGGATTTCTGTCCTGGAATAGTGGAACATTGTCGACTGTGTATTCCCATCCGTTCTCTTCATTCAGCAGGAATTCCTGTCCTGTAGAAATTCCATTCTGATACAATCTGATTTTCACCTGTTTTTCCGTCAGTGCATCATTTGGATTTCCCCATGTCTTTTTGATATGCAGAGTGCCTGTTTTAGCAAAATTTCGGATATTAAGGCTGGTATCTCCTCGCTGAAGCAGAACGGATTTTCCGTTTATCTTACCATCAACTGGTGCTGTAACAGCTTCCTGATTTTCGTTAGCCTCCCTATCCACCAATTTTGCATCAGTGATTTTGAATGTTCCATTGGCAATCTCAACTGTGATCTGTATATCTCCTGTGTCTACATATCCCGTCGGTAAGTTTGTCTCTCGCAACAAATACGTCTCAGTTGCTGTTCTGTTCTGTTTGTTTTCATCTTGTAACGGAATGTGAAGTTGTGCGATTCCGTATTTATCAGTTGTTACCGTTTCCTCCTCAACACCGTTCTTACTGACAGCAAAATTGATCTTCTCCATTCCCTGTCCGGTAGACTCATCAAATTTGTTCAGTGTGAGTATTCCCTCTTTCTGATAACGGTTCTCCAATTCAATCGTAAGAGTCTCACCACCGCGTCCAATTCCACGTCCTGTGAATTGAATTCCACTTTCTGGATATGCTTCCCATGAATTTACATTATCTCCTTGTTCATGAGAATTGCGAACATTGTACCAACCTGAAAATTTCACATTCGAATCTTTTGGCTTATAGTTGTACTCTTTTAATGTGTATTTCCAGAATGAGTCCGCCTTAACGATCCACGTACAGCTTGTATGTGTATCATCTGTCCATGTACCTACAACTTCTATTGGAGCATCCTCCGCTTGCGGAGCTTCTGCATCCGGTTTCTGGCTATCTTCTGAAGGAAGCACAAGTTTCATATGCTCATGAAATGCAGGTGGCTGAGGTTTTCCATCTAAAAGCTTTTCATCCATATCTACCTGGATATAATAATCTTTCTTGACTTTCTCTATTGCTTCCGGCATTCCGACAAAATCTTTCTTTACTGTCAGGTAACCATTTTTTGCTACAATACGTCCGTCAATATGCCACCCATCGGACATTTCACTTTTGAAAGAATACCAATAAATGGTGAAGAATTCGGTATCTAATTTCGATGGCGGAATCTCCCTGTCTCCGATACGAATCATACGTCCGCTTTCACGAATTGTCTGGAATACCTCTTCATCGGAAGGAATTCTATCTATCTTGTAGATATAGTCTCCATTTCCAATATATCCCTCATCTGGTTTAGTTCCCTGCAAAAGTTCTTGCACTCTCTTATTTCCATCCGCATACTGTTCCCACGTAGATGGATTCTTATTTCCAAGAACTGGAACATCATGCAATATACTTGCCTTCACATTACAGTTTGCCACGGCAACCGCACTTGTATAATCGTCTACATTCGTGGTTGGTAATGCTACCGAACCATCTTCCGGCATCGCTGACTTACAGATATAAAACTGTACCTGTTTTCGATTTTGGTTACTCACCTTACGCCACGCTGCATAGAGGGTGATTGGCTGTCTTGCATTATTATTTATAAGATCAGAAATAGAATCCCCTGCACCGCATTCCTGCCACTTTCCGTCTTTGTTTCTGTAATCCCAATGATCGAATTCATACTGTTCCAACTCTTTGCTGTCATTATCTTCATGATCATAAACCAGAGGATATGGTGACTTAACGTTATGTTTTCCAGCTTCTATTTCATTCTCATAATCATCTGTATGTCTTGTCTTATTCTCAACCTGAGGGGTCAACTTAGCTTCCTTAGGAAGTTTCTTCATATAACGAGTTGTATTATAGATAACCCTGACTGCCCCAGACTCCAGCGGTTTGTCTGCAATCACCTCATAAGATGAGTTAACCTTCGGAATTTCAAATTTTACCTTATCATCTCCGGACGGTTCCGGAAGAACCTCATTTTCGTCCCTGTCATTAGATGTACAACTCCAGACAATCTCCTTGCCATAATACTCACCTTCTAAACTTGCCCTCTTTGGTACTTCCACAGTATATGCTTCCCCATGGCCTACATACTGTCTCTTAATCGCCTCTCTTTTGGTCAGGTTCAGTGGATCCAACACTTCAATCAGATGAAAACTTCCCTCTACACTGAAATGTCTTCCTGCCAGCCCAACCTGAGAAGAAAGTCCTGTCAAACGATCAAAATAATTTTCGATTCTGTCTGGATTCAGTGGGTTTGGCTGTGAGAAATAATAGACAGATACATCTTTCCCGTTTTTCAGGACAGGAATATACCATGTACCATCGTTGTCCTTATAAGGGTGCTGTACAAACACACGGCTGTCTGTCGCATAACCAAACAGAATCTTCTCTTTCTGATCTGCGCCGGGCTCCAGCTTGCTCGGAGTGAAACCAAACTCACTGTAAATTTTAGAAATCGTATCATCTGGTTTAGCTCGCAAATAATAACGACTGGCTCGGCCACTGTTTGCTTTGATTATGTAATGCTGCTCAGCATTGAGGTTCTTTATCAGCTTATAATGTCCATCGATAAATACATAAAAACTGATATTTGCTTCTTTTACCGCAGCCGGCTTTTCTGTATTATCAGGAACAATCACATATGGACGTACTGCATCATCTGGCTGAATAGTAAAGCTCATGGTATGCTTTGCTTCATTTTTACTCCATGTAACCGCTGAAAGAGTACCATCTTCCTTTCTGCATTCCCAGTTTATATCCTGCGTTTGTTCTTCTACACGCGGCTTTGTACTAACTGTTCTTGTAAGTGTTGACTTTCTTGCAACAAAATCAATTGCCGGAAGATCACGCAAAGCTGTTTGGCTGTAAACCTGTCCATCTTCATCCTGTACTGTCACACTGTAAAAACCGTTATATCTATCATCGTCGTGTTCTAGTAAGGTCTTTGCATTCATTGTGGGACTATTCTGTCCGTCTGGCAGGTAATACACATCCATCGGCTCTCCGGACTTTCCTATATAAATACATTCATGACCTTCTATCGTGTATTTCCCTGCATTATGGATTGTATCGTAATCTCTCTTGGAATAATAAAAACGCTCTTTTGCTCCATTTTGAATAGAACCATCGTAATGAAATTTTCAAAATGCTTTTTAATTCATCATTAGAAATATAATAATAAACTGTTCCCGGCTTTGTTGTAGTATCTTTTATAACAGGAATTTCTTCGTTTAGAACATTATATCTCTCATTATTTACAAAAGTATAGAATTTAATGTTCAAGGTTGCTGGTGCAAAAGTGTTGCATGCAACCGTATATGGTTGCTCTATCTTTCCAATAGAAAAGGTTAGTTTATCGCCCTGTTTCACCGGAGGAATTGTTTTATTTTCGTCCTCACTGGCACAAAGCCAGTCGCTTTCCTTCGTATCTCCTGGATCAACGGAAATTGTGACCGCAGAATCTTTCTTATAGTAACTCACAGTTCGATTTCCATCCGGATTGATCACTGTAACCGAATAGAAACTGTTCTTATTCTGCTTCATCTGGTCTGAATTATTATCCGGAATTTTTTCGCCATCAGATGCTCCTTTTGGCATATAATAAACGTCTGTTGGTACAGTTGCTTCCTGCTTGTCCAGGTTATAAGATACATATTGCTGTCCTTTATAAGTTACCACTGTCGCCTGTGCTAATGTCTTCTCACCACGGACTGTATATGGAAAATAATTTCCGGACTGTGTTTCCTCTGCATTCAAGCCGAACTCTCTATAAATCTCAGCAAGATCACTGACAGATAAATAGCATCTGCCCTGACGGTTCCATTTATACACCTTTTTCAGAGAATCAGCCGGCAGCTTTCGAACCTCATTGTCTGCATATATATAAAACTGAATGTCAAAGGCTGTCTGATCCGCTCTCTGGATCACATAAGACTGTGTGATCTTTCCGATTGTGAACCTCGTCTGGTTCCCTGATTCCCGTATACCATCTATCACCTTATCATCTGTTCCCATACAGGTCCATTCGATCTGGTCTGTCTGGTCCGACAATTGGGGATTAAAATCAGCCACAGCTTCTTCCACTACAGTTCCTGTTAATGCATAACGAATCCGATCCTGCCCTTCTCCCTTTACCTCTACGGAATAAAACGAGTTGTCCTTTTTTACAGAATCTTTTAAATTTAATGCAACGCCTTTTCCATTTGGAAGGTAGTAAACATCTATCGCTTCCCCTTGTTTATTCTGTCCATAATTGTAAGAACATATGTCTTTCCGGATTCTGTGTCTGTATAAACTTTTCCGTATTCTATCCCGCTTTTTCCCCGGTATGCAGATACAAACTTATTATTTGCATCCGGATTCTGATTCTCACCATTTTTCACAAATCCAAATTCTTCATATATCAGGAGCAGGTCCTCAATGGAAACACCATAGTAGGTAGTTCTTCCGTCTTTCCATGTTGCAATGCCGGTAATGTCATTATGCTGAAGCTTTACCTTGTTTCCATCAATAATGACATAGAAATCAATATCAAATCCTTCGGAAATCTCCTGAAGTTTCGGTGATTCCTCTTGTGCAATCTGCTCCTCGAAGGCTTTTTCTTCTTCTGAAAGCTCTCCCTGGGATGGAGTAATTTCTTCCTCCGGAATCTCTTCTAATGGCGGGGTGATTTTCTCTCCAGGAGTCTCTTCTGATGGCGAAGTATTTTCTTCTTTCGACGTCTCTTCCGACAATGATGTACTTTCCTCCGGAATAAAATCTTCTGTGTGCATTTCACCCTCTTGAGTACTATTTATATTTGGAATATTCTCTTCTTCCACTGAAACTGCCAAAACTGTCGTTCCTGCGCTATTCATGCACAAAACCAATAAAAGTGTCCAGGCTATCCATCTTAGCCATCTCTTTTTCCTCTTCACACAAATTCCTCCTAAAACATATTTTCCTTTTCTCATCTATCTGCCTTTTTTATCCATTCCTTCTGCATTGCCGCTGCTATAAAGCACTGCAATAGTTTTTTTGAAAATACACCACATTCACCGTTGGCAATCATTCTTATGGCTTCTTCATGCTTTAATTTTCTTTTATAGGGGCGTACACTGACCAATGCATCATAAGCATCCACAAGGCCTACTACCTGAGCACAAAGTGGTATTTCATCACCTTTTAGTCCATCCGGGTAACCAGAACCATCATATCTTTCATGGTGATATCTGCATATTTCATAGCTATTTGATGGCAATCACGCCATCAGTGCTGTAATATACAGTGTCATTATATTTTCCGATATAGACACAATCTTTCCCATTTACTCTTGCACTCTTGAATTCATAGTTTTTCCCGGAACCACTAAATCGTAAGTTCTTTGTGGTCTTCGATATTTCCAAGCTCAATCGTAGTCGGAGCACCGTCAAATTGCTTTTTCCGTTCGCAATCAAACATATTCTACACGATCTGTCGTCTGTTCATCACCATTCGTCAACACTTCTCTGCATTGCGATATTCAAACTCTGTACAGATATCGTATCTGGAAGCTGCTCATCACTTGCCTGTTCTGTAGATTTTTCATTGTCAATAATCTGCTCTGAAGACTTCTCTGATATTTCTGTTTCAGATTCTTTAGTTTCTGTAGTATCTTTTTCTTGCTCCAGGTCTTCTGTCTTCGATATTTCTGACTCTTTTTCCTTTTCTTTCAATGCATAAGTCATTAGTCAGTTTTTGTCCATCTGCAAACTTATTGGCATTGATATTATCGGAACTACCAATAAACCGTATCTTTATATACTCCTATAAAGGACAGTCTGCATCATTTACTTTTGCACTCTTAAATTCATAATCTTTGTCAGAAATATTTAACTCTGAATGATCTG
>ENA-OUNH01000087-OUNH01000087.1-human-gut-metagenome-genome-assembly--contig:-NODE-87-length-35143-cov-3.301205_pt1 | contig 35143 bp, 43 predicted proteins | sample MGYA00242806_ERZ504814 | MGnify/ENA primary metagenome ERZ504814 (study PRJEB26092, sample SAMD00036389) | human gut metagenome | host: Homo sapiens | study: EMG produced TPA metagenomics assembly of...
TGCTGCATTCCCATTGTTCATGTACATCCCGGACTGCTGCATTCCGCTGCTCATGTTCATCCCAGGCTGCTGCATTCCATTGTTCATGTACATCCCGGACTGCTGCATTCCGCTGTTCATGTACATCCCGGACTGCTGCATTCCAGCCGCATTTGGTGTCAGGGCGGCTATGATCTGATGACCTGTCTGCTCCACTTCCATCAATTCACCTCTGTTATCGCTGCTTATGGAAAAAGTATTCAAACGAAAATCCATATCATCAAACCATGGATTTTTTACCTTAATACGCATAGTATAATCAAATTCATACTTATATACCGGTGGCTGATAGCTTACGGTTTCTCCATCCTTTGTTGTATATGTTTCCTCGTTCTGCTGTCGCTCTACATCAACTCTGCACTGCACAACAGCGGATAAAGGAACTATGTCCGGATTTTCATTGACATCCAGCTTCCGTGCAACAGTAAAATTCCCCTTATTGTCATCAATAAAAACATTGTAATTTCTGGTATTGATCTGACGTGTTATACAAAAATCCATTACAGCTTTTTTGTTTTTTCACGATATTCCAGTTGACGTTTTATATCCTCTACCGTACTGTGTCGCCGGTCTTCAAACCATGGTGACAATTTTTTTGCACAATCCTTACACAGATTTCCGTCATCCAGTTTTCTGTTGCCTAATAAACCTATTTTCTCTCCGCAGATATCACAGATCTTCTTATCAAATAATCCCATACCCAATCCTCCTTCTTTTTATATTTGTGTTTTTGTTTATCTACATTATGCGTGAATGCTTCGCCATTTGCACTAGCATCTCTGACAGTAACTGAATTCATCTTCATATCAATGTCAGGATCATAAGGCTCGTATCTGAAAATCCTGTCCGTTTCTATATGTTCAGGATATACCGTATGGGATACTCTCTGCCAGACACAACCGTCCCGAGGATGTCAAGTCATTGCTACAAAAATATACGGCTTTTTACCACGAAAATGGCTTAAAACCGCATATTTCTGTATAGAGGACGTTATATAATTGTCACAAAGTTGGTGGGGAGGATGTTATGTCATTGCTACAAATATCATTCTCCGCATAACGATTTTTTATAACTCATTCCATTCTTGTGAAAGCGGAAAATGATAAGCCATATCGAAAGCTGAAATAGCTGCTCTATTTACATCCAAAATTTCAGTAAAATCTCGATCTTGCCCTTTAATTCCTTTTTTTCCTAACCCCGATAATAATTGTTCAGCTGTTTCCAACATTAAAACATGTAAATTTTTTGTTTCAGCATAGGTTTCCAGAACACTATTTTGACATTGTTTATGAAGACAATAAAGATAATGCCTAAATGCTTCTTTTTCGCCAAAACCTGTTGATGATGGTAAACTTCCATTGAACAACATTTCACTATATTTATTTTTCATCGTTACTGGAGGTTCAATTCTATCTAATAGGTCCATACGTTTTGCAATGTCTAAAAAAGGAATTTTATACTCTGATAATGCTTGTGGACAATAATACCATACCGCTCGACGGCTAGGCTGTTTATCATCTATTGTTTCAAAATGTTCTGGCTGAAACCATCTTAAATTCAAAAAATTCCCTGATGCAATTGCATCACATTTTGCTAATGCCATACATAATAATTGATGACTTGCATAACCCACAATCGTCATCTTCCGCTGTCTCTTAATTCCTGCTACTAATGACATAATATTAGACACCCACAATGGTCGATCCACCAAATAATATCGTTCCGGATGTTCGCATACAATATATACACCTTCTACATCCCATTCTTCAACATACTCTATCACCCGTTCAATCTGGCTTTCATCATTAAGTACATCACTACTCAATGAAATTGTGTGTATATACTTCATATCAGGTGCATATTTTTTTGCACTTTCTATTATTATTTTCTGTATTTTATTCCATAAATCGTCTATTTTCTTAGCAGTAATGGAAGGCAACAAAAACGCTTCTGCCTCAACTTCGTTATTTAATTTTGATAGTTCTTCTACTACCGTATCAAATTGTCCCATTTCCAATGATGTAATATCACTCTTCGGCCAATATGCATACTGAGACAATTTTTTTTGATATTGTCTAGGATAATACAATTGTGGATCAACAAGTACTTTCCCTTTTTTCTTATGCACCCTAGTTGCATAACCTTTTACCTTATTGGGCAAAATGTTCATAGGGCTAATGATAATAGTTCCACCATCAAACTCTTCTAAATGCTCGAGAGCTAACGCTTGCATATTATGTCCCATTTGTATAAAAAGTTCCATTCTTTAACCCCTTCTATTCATAAACAAATGTCTTTTTAGCTACTTTTAACCAATCTATTGCTTGCTTAGCAGTCCTAGGTCTTCTAGAAGGATATTTTCCCATCATTGCCCCTAATAATGCCATAAACTGACTTTGAGTATCCCCTTTGATTGAATACTGTACAGGTGTAATAGTTTCTGTCTTTTGTAAGACTTCAAGTGCATTTATAGAGCCTTCTCTAAATGGATTTTTTCCTGTAATACATTCATAGGTAACAACTCCTAGTGAAAAAATATCTGCTCGAGAATCAATTTCCTTTTTTAAATTATTAAATTGCTCAGGCGCAGCATATCCAGGTGTATGCGGACCCATCATTGCACCTGTTCTTGTCAATGAATCTGCTCCCAATATCCTTGCAATTCCAAATCCAGGAAAATATTCTACCATCATCTGCTCGTATAATATTTCCGGTTTAATATCTCTATGCACAATACCTTTATTCTCTATACAAGCAATAAACTCTAACCCCTGTTACCAAAAAATGTACACTGCTTCCTCTAAAGAAAATCTCTTGCCACTTTCAAGCACCTTCCGTAATTCTGTTCCTTTTACTTTTTGCTCAATAATATATAATGTCTCTGTTCCCTCATACTCTATGGTTCCAGTTTCATATATTTTAGGTACCATGGATAAGTTTAAATCTCTTTCTATTTGTATTTCCCTAAGAGACCTGGGATCGTTAAGCTGAAAATATAATTTAATAACAGTTTCTCCATATGAGTTGTGAACTCCATCAAATACAATCTTCTGTCCACCACGTGCCATCAATTCAATTTTTTCAAATTCTTCTTGACACATTTCTTGAAATTTTTTCATCTCTCATTTCTCCTAACTTAAATGGGCAACAGTCCTTCCAATCCATTCATTAAACTGTAAAGACTGATAACTTGACGGTGATGCTAATTTCTTTGCTTCTACTATTTTTCTAAAACTTCTCTTCTTACAATACAAACCTGTGCCTTGTCTTTCAAACTTTTTAATCGTACTACTTTGCGGATTTGAAGTACTTGTTAATGCATATGATTGTGATGCAAACCATGTATTAATAAGAGACTGTTCAGCAACTTTCTTTATATCCGTCATTTTAGCTTCCACTGAAATCAATTTTTTATATTATATATCTTTTTGATGTCTACTGGTTTCCATAAGCCGTGATCACGTATAATCATATGTGCATCTAGTAATTTTTCTATGGCCTGAATTGTATCTTTTTCTGGCATCTTAAGTCTTGTTATCAATTCACTTCCTGTACTTCCTTTAGTCATCAATAACTGAGATAACACTTTTAAATCATTCGTTTCCAGATTTTCTCTTTGTTCAGACCAATTCTCCAATATTTTAGGTGAATATGATGCAAATACAATGTCAGGAAATCCGGATGCAACTTTAGGTTCTACAAATATAGCTAAATTGTTTGTTTTATTGCTTTTTAAAAAATTATGAATATAATATTCAATAAAATCTTCAACCAAATCCAACTCATCCCCTTGAGTTGATGGTCGTGTATACAATCCTATATCTTTAATATTATGATCAAATATCAATATCCTATCCATTGTTACATTTCACCCTTTTCAATCTCTCTTTTGCACTTTTTATAGAAACAATTATAACAATCCCGCCTTTAAAAATCAATCACTCAAGGCTTCTTAAAATAAACATAACTAGTATTTTTTCATCCCCACTCTACCTCCACTCTCCCATCATCATACACATATATTCCGGACACATATTCTTCCAGCATTTCTCGTGTTAGCTTCTCATAGCCTAAATACTTCAACATCTGCTCCACCGGAACATTTTTTTCATCAGGATGTCTTTCTCAGCGTTTATCAACTCAGCCAACTCCTGCACACGCTTCTGCAGTCGTTCTTTTTCTTCTTCCAGCTGCATCTTTGCTTCCATGAACTGTTTCTGGTTCATCTGTCCCTCGTGATACTTCTCATAGTTCTGTCGGTTCTGAATCTTTATCTGCTCCTGACGTTTTTCGCAGTCTGCACTTTCCGTCTTATAGGCTTCTATACTGTCCTCATGCTGTTTTCTCATAGATTGCTGCATCTGTTCTTGGCTGATATTCTGACGTAAGTAAGCCTTTATTTCTGCCAGCACGATATACTCCAGCATTTTGTTATCCGCTTTCCCGGCAAAACATCCTGTATCTTCTTTTCCTTTACTGTAAGCACAGCTATAAAGGATATGACCATGAACCGGACTGCTTGAAGTCAAGCTTCTGCGACAATTTCCACACTTCACATAGCCACCTAACAGTGTTGTTTCCCTGTCGAATTTGCTTTTCTTGGTGTATCTGATCTGCAGGGACTGTGCTTTTTCAAAAACTTCTTTTGATACGATCGGCTCATGGTGATTTTCCATCACTTTCCACTGATTTCTCGGCACTGGTACTTCTTTCCCTGTTCCGGGATCTGGAATCTTTGTCTTTCCATAGACCATACAGCCTATATAGGTCTTATCATCCACAATCTTCCGTATCATATCACTCGTCCACTGCAATCCTCTTGATGCAGCTTTCTTGCTGTCTGATTTCTGTCGTCTGCTCATAGACTGCAAGGGAGTCAATACACCCTCTTCATTGAATAACTTACAAATCTCCATCTTGGAATATCGCTGATTGGTCAGTTCAAATACTCTGCGAATCACTTCCGCTTCGTCCTCTACAATCACCAGTTCTTTCTTATTTTCTGGATTGATTCGATACCCATAAGGTGCAGAACCACAACAATACTCACCTTTTCCCCGTCTGGTGCTGACTGCTGCCTTTACCTTTACAGACTGATCTTTCACATAGAAGTCTGCGATCAATCCTTTAAACTGTACTTCGATGTCTGAACTCTTTCCTTTATAATCTTTAGAATCATATCGGTCTGAAATAGAAATAAATCGTACTCCCAGGAATGGAAAAATCTGTTCCAGATAAGTTCCCATCTCAATATAGTTTCTGGCAAAACGTGAAAAATCTTTTACTACGATACACTGCACTTTATTCTCCCTGGCAAGTTCCAGAACCTGCTTAATTGCCGGACGTTCCATAACTGAAACTGTCTGGTCAGCTCCGAACGGACAATTTTCTGCAGCTTCTCTTCGGAAATAGATTTGTGACTACATTTTCTTTCATCCCGATACCAGGCAGCATTGCAAAAGTAATACACATTGCCTCTGTATCTACGTGTACACATTTTCCGCTTACAATCACCACAATAGAATACATTGTAAAATGCTCTTTCATCATCTTCCCACCCTGCAGTAGTTTTTGTTGCTTTCTGTTGTGCTGCTTTTAGCCTGACCTGTGCTTTTTCAAACAGTTCTCGGCTGATAATCGGTTCATGGGCATTTGGCGTAATAATCCACTGGCTCTCGTCCAATATGTCACACCATTTTTCCCCTCTTTGAAATCTGGATTCGTATTTCCTCTGAACCAGATCACCATAATAATTATTTCGGTTCAGCACTGCACGTATCGAAGAATTCCCCCACTGATGAAGGTTCTCTCCATCCTGACAGTAGATAATAGTTGGTATCAATATGTTCTCTTCCAAGTCGAGATACGTCCTTAAAAATCACCATATTGATAACACCAAGCTCAATATCTGCCAGCATCCTCCGAAATTCAGTTCTTTCAAAATTACTTCCAGAAGCCCCATCGTCTACATAAACTTTTTTCTCTGCAATATCTTTATTCTCTGCAATATAATCTCTTGCCATCTGAATCTGAGAGTGAATACTATTGCTGTATTCACCCTCTTTATTTTGCTCTTCAATGGAAATTCGGCAATAAATTCCTGCCTGATACATTCTATCCCTCTTTTCATCGGTCTTGCGTAGTCATTGTCTTTAATTGTCTTTATTTTACAACAAGAACTTAAGAAAATCAACCTGCAATTTTTCGTTCAGTAAGATTCTGAATGCACTGGATCAATGTCTTTTCCCCATTAAAATGCACTCGAATCTGATATCCTGCATGTTCATAGCTTACATTCTCTTTTTGGATTTCTTTTTTGTATCCAGAACTTCTACAGAATCAAATAACGTATTCATGCTATATGCCTCCTTCAGCATACAGTTCTCTCTACATCCTATGCCGGCAGGATTGTACAAAAGTTCTGTATGAATTGAATTCGGCTTTCGAAAGCCTGATTACATTCTAAAATTATTCTGCACCAATCACATTGAATTGAAATTGACCGCAGATTGAGTTTTTAAGATTCATTTTCTTCCTATACAGTATCAATTCCTATTGTCCGGAACATTTGTTCGTGTTATAATAAAAAGACTTTAAGAATATAAAACACGAAAACCAAAGGAGGGATTTCTGTTGGAACGATGTGATTTTTCTTCTATTAGCACATGCCTAAAAAATCAAATCAGTGAAAGCAATCAGATGAACCAACCTGATTTTTTATACGAATTATTTGAAGATTTTATGAATGATCCGATAAATGAAGATTTTTCTATGGATAATGGTCTAATTTGCCGCTGGATAACCGGACAAGCAAAAATCAGTCCCAAAATAACCTCATATTATGCAAAACCCAGCAATCAGAAAAAACTGGCAACAACCATTCAGCGGAACTTACTTCCCTTAATGGCAGACTGCAACATGGTTATACAGGACATTTACACGTTATTCATACAGGACGATACGATTTCGGATACAAAAAAGCAGGAACTTGTATCTCTATATAAACCTTCTGATTCAAGGCTGTTGTTTTTAGCAAAAGTACTTTCTTTTGGTATGGAACGGCAATTTATTAAACGTGATACAAGAAATCAAAAACTGATTGCAGGAGGTGTTCTATCTCCGATTGTTCTGGATTACATTATGGACAGCGAAGTCCCAAAACCATGCCGTCATTTTCTAGGAAGAGAAGAAGAACTGGATGAACTCCATACTTTGTTTGAAGAGAACCGACATATATTTCTTTATGGAATTGCCGGAATTGGAAAAAAGCGAGCTTGCTAAAGCCTATGCAAAGCAATACAGAAAACAGTACACCAATATTCTCTATATGGAATACACCGGTAATCTATATCAAGATATTGTAGACATGGATTTTATTGATGATCCACCAGAAATCAGTGAGCAGGAACGTTTTCAAAGACATAACCGTTTCTTACGCTCTTTGAAATCTGATACACTGCTGATCATAGACAATTTTAATGTCACATCCACACAGGACAGTTGCCTGTCAGTCGTATTAAAATACCGTTGCCGGGTTTTATTTACAACCAGAAGCCAACTGTCTGAATACTGTAGTTTTCAATTAAAAGAACTGAAAGATATACCCACTCTTTTTCAACTGACATCTGTATTTTATTCAGAAGCAGAGGAAAACCGGGCAATCGTAGAAAAAATCATAGAAACTGTACACTACCATACTTTTGCTGTCGAACTGGCAGCCAAACTTCTGGAAAATGGAATTTTAACTCCAGAGCAATTATTGATAAAACTTCAAGAGGAAAAGGCTTCTCTTCATAATGAAGATAAGATTAAAGTAATGAAAGATGGTCAGAGCAAAAAAGCCAACCTATTACAACCATATCCATACCCTGTTTTCGTTATACTCCTTATCACGGAAACAGCAGGATATTATGTGCAATATGTGTTTTATGCCTTCATCTGGTATTTCTGCCCGTATATTTTCCAAATGGCTGGAGCTGCCTACTTTAAATGACGTGAATGATCTGATCGAGACAGGTTTTGTACAGTCAAGTCTCCGGCATACTATTTCTCTGCATCCAATGATTCAGGAAATTGCAGTTTCCGAGACCGCACCTTCTGTTACAAGCTGCCACACGTTATTGGATTCTCTGCAAAAAATATGTTTGATGCATGGCATTGAAGTTAGCTATTATAAAAAATTATTTCAAACAGTAGAAAACATCATGCTTTTCATTGAAAAGGACGATATTCCCCAATACCTGTTATTTTTAGAAGATGTTTTTCCATATATGGAGAAGTACCACTATCAAAAGGGTATGAAAAAATCATCCAGGAACTACAGCATTTTATAAAAGCAAATACTTACGGGACTGCATCTGACCGTGCCTTACTATTGGATTATCAGGCAACTCTGGAACCCAAAACAGAAAAAGCGATAAAATTAGAAAAAGAAGCACTTGCTCAAATAAAAGAAACCACAAAAGAAAATGCCCACCTGGTTTCCAACCTCCATTCCAATCTTGGAGGGCTTTACCGAATCAACGGACAACTTGATCTCGCTAAAAGGCACATGAAAATGGGTATCTCTCTTTTACAACAATACCAGCTTCTTTATACTAATGACAGTATTCCTCAGATTAATAATTATGCTGTCCTCTTAATTGAAATACAAGAACCTGACCTTGCCCTGTCTGCTCTTCAGAAATTAGCACAGATTATCAAAGAATATAATTCAAACCACTGTTTGGATTATGCCCAGGTACAGGAATCCCTTGGAAGTATCTGCCTGATCACTGCAAATATTTCGCAAGCGAAAACCCATTTTAAAAAAGCCTTGAAAATTTATGAGGATATATGGGCAGACGAACCCGAATTGATTGAAGAAAAATATCAAGCAATTCAAGAATTGTATCCACAAGCTGGAATTGCTCTGGCAAAAAGTATTCTTCTCACCAAGCACTAACGGTTCCTACAAACACTTGTAAAATATATTGCCTCAATAATGTAAACGCCTAGTTTTGAGATACACTCCAAGACTAGGCGCTTGTCCATTTCCATTTTTTCTTAGACATGGAGCGTTTACATAAGGATCACTTTTCTTTTTTGACACTTTTCGCTCCTCCTATCTCAAATTTTTATAGTCTAGGTATATTGCCTTCATCAATGCCTGAGAACTTGTAAATATGCTCCTCTGCTTGTTCAATCTGCGATACATTACAATCATCTCGTCATCAACCTACTGTTTGATACAATATGTCAAATGCATAGTGGCTCAGTTCTATTAGAAATTTATATCTCTAACTCCGCACCAATTCTAAAATTCCTTTTGAAAGGCGATATACTTTATCAACACTTTCCAGTTCTTTATACTTATGCGTAATAAAAACGATAGTCTTATTTTTAATTCACTATGTAATAACTCACGTAAAGCTTCATTTGATTCAACATCAAATCCTTCTGTAGCCTCATCCATAAGTAAAATGTCTGCATTTTTCAGCAGAGCCCTAGCTACAGCTATCTTTTGTCTTTCTCCTCCAGAAAGTTTTGCACCATCTTGTCCAATTTTTTGTCCAAATCCATGATCCAATTTTTCAATAAACCTAAAGCACCACTTTTTCTACATGCTTCAACAACTGCATCTCTTGACGCCTTTCCATCGATATTAACATTCTCCTCTATAGTCCCTTGGAATAGATATGGTCTTTGGCTTATAACCGCAATTCTATTTCTCATATCTTGTATATCCATCAATTCCACAGGAGCTCCATACAATTTTATTATTCCTTTTTGTGGCCGGTAGAATCCCGCCAAAAGGTTCAAAAGTGTTGATTTGCCACTTCCATTTTCTCCTACGATCGCAATTCGTTCCCCTTTTTTTACACATAGTGAAATACCATTTAAAATAGGGTGTCCTGGTTCATAACCAAAGACAAGATTTTTTACTTCAAAAACCATATCCCTATCTTGATAAATTTTCTCAGGTTTCATTTCACATAATTTCATTTCCAATTCTTCCGGTTGTCCCCATAACTCAAAAAGACGTTTTGCCGATGGCTCAATTTGCGCAAAATAATATTTAATGTTTATCAATGCTGAAATTGGATTTACAACATATGCACTATATGTAATAAAAGCAAATGCTCCGCCTATAGTGAATTCTCCTTTTATTATAAAAAGCCCACTTAATATATATAATAACGCATTTACAACCGTGTCTATTACTACAACACTGACAGTACTATATTCATCTAGCATTGCGTTCTTTTTATATGAATCCATCAAATCTTTTTGCAGACCTTCAAATTGAGATTTTTTTACCTGAAACAGATTCCAGAGCTTCATTTCATGAATTCCATTTATACACTCGGCAAACCAACTCATAAACTTTCGTTTATCCTCAATCCACTGTTCAAACACTTCCCGTTTCTTGTTTGCACAATAGGACACTATTATAAATTTCAGTGGAATAATTGCTTCTATCAATATTGCTAATTTCCAGTCTAATAAGGACAGCCCAACTACTCCTCCTATTATTTGGAGAATTGATGATATAGAAAACTGAGTAATCTGATCCACAACAGATGACACATTATCAATATCCATACCAATTGTATTTATAATCTCTGCACTTCCTCTTTCAGCAAAATACTGTATTTTCATCCTATTGATTTTCCAGTAAGTCTTTTTATAGAGAGAATGTGTAAACTGATTATGTACATTTGAAAATAATTTTGTTTGGATTATATTTAACTCTTGCTGGGTTAAAGAAATTATTATTAATATAACAGAAAATAAAAGAATGTATTTCATGTTTTTCTGCAATATACCACAATCTGTTATTTGTCTTATAAGCAGTGGGTGTATAAACGTTATGAATGATGAACCCAAAAGGCAACAGATAATCCCTGGAAAATACTTTTTATATTCACACAACATTTTACAAATTCGATACCATGTTTTCCCATTTTCTCTCATATCCAATTGCCATCCTCACTATTCGTTAAGCAAAATATTGACAAACAAGCTCATATATATCCTCTATATTGTAAGTTATTCCTATTCGATCTTCTGCATACAATTCATACATATTATTTTTACGCACAATATACATATCTATATCTGATGCCTTACTACTTTCAAATATTTCTTCCTCTTGATTCAAAAGAATAATATCAGGTTCATAAGCTATATATACTGTATAAAGGATATCGTTCAATGACTCATTGGAATCGTCATAATATTCTAAAGGAATTACATTTTCATCTAAAGGATTTTTCTGCAGATTTATTGCGTAATAACCGTTCTGACTAAACATCACTTTTAGCTGTATCATTTCCTCGTAATCTAAATCAATACCGGCAATTACCGGTATCTCTATATTGGTTTTATCCCTTATTACATTTTCTAGTATATCCGGATAATCAGATTTATGCGTTGCTATAGTCATCAAAAAGTCCATAACATCATCAAATCCTGCTGTGGGCTTTCTGTTTAAATATGTAGCAATATGTCCAGTGACAACAGGAGCCGCATAACTATTGGCTTGATTTACGATCCCATTCCACGAAAAATTTGCTATAATAGAATTCTCAATATTATAACCTTTTTGTTCTTGAAACAGAATTTGACCATTTCCCAAAAGACCATAACGATCCTGCCTGACACCAAAAACACCTGGATATGCAGCTGGATAAGTCTTTATATTTCTGTTATGATATGCTGCTACTATAATCGCATCAGCATCAAGTAATCTTTTTATTTGAATCCATAAGGGTTTAATATCAAAATAATTGATTGTTCCAAGACTCATGTGAATTAACTTTATTTTATTTTGAATACACCATTCCAAAGCTTCCAGCAAAACTGTGATCTGTGTTGTTCCTGCAGAGTCAGTCACATTCAAGTCCCATAATTCTATATCACTACATATGCTTGTGATAATTCCGACGCATACAGCGCCATGGAATGATTTATCGTCTTTATACTCACTTGGATCGCATTTAGAAGCCAAAAAAGATTTATGAACAATCCTTTGATTCCTGTTATTTCTCATATGATAAGGTATACCGTTATCAATCAATGCGAGCTTAATCATTTGCACTATTCCTATTCTTACCTGTTATATATCCAAGCCAAATATCGCATATTTATTATTCTCATGATAAACCTTGTAATTCTATGGTCAATAAAAATTCAAGTGTCGCTGAACCCTAATATGCTTCTCCAATCACACTGCCATCATAAGCATTGATCACATAAGAAAGCTCCTGTAGAGAATTTCCACCAATACTTTCCCTGACAGTAAAAATCCATGCTGGAACCAACCATGCGTGTTTCGGCTCCTGATAGGCTGTGGTATAAGTATACTGCAATTTTGCGTTTACCACATCATACTCCAGTGCGGTAGTGTCGTTGGCAGACTGGCCTTTTCCGGAATACCATAAAAAATCTGATCTGTCAGCTTTGCCTGTATTTTTTCAAAAAGGCAGAAGCTTTGTATTTTCCGTCACCGTACAGACTTCTTCCGATATCCCATCCCATTTAAAATATTTAATTCCTTCCTCTGTTATCAGAATAGAGATTGTTTCTACCTGGAACGGAGGCACATAACTATCCACTGTTTCTTCCGCAACCACGCCATCAGGAACTGAAGTAATACCCTCTACACTTTTCGAAAAACAATACAGATATCCCGGTAATCCTCTATCCAGATCTCCCTGCCACAAAGCATCACTACCAAGTCCCAGACCATTGCGCTCTGAACATGCGCCATTCGGGAACCACACGGTACGATCAGAATCTACAAGGCCCATTCCATCGATACCTAAATCCTCTAAAACTTGTTCTGCCTGTTCCTTTCCATCTTCCTCTGTAAAGGTGATCTTGTCCATGCACTTTCGATACGCATCTGCCAGTTCATGAAATTTCTCTGTATAGCCGTTGGTATCCATGCCAAAGCTACTGTAATACTCACTCTGCATTTCCTCAGTTTCTATTGTTTCTTCTTCTATAAAATTAGAACCCTCCATCCAGAGAAAACTACTGTCATTGTCAATTTCCTGATTATACCGCTCTGCTTCTATATATGCCTTCCTGTCCTCGCCCACATCTGCAGTAAAATAATCCTCTGTATCTGTGTTTTCCAATTCAGTACTCATCCAACTCCGTGCCGCTTCCACACCGTGATCCTCTGTTTTTTTTTGAAATTTTATCTCCATCTTTTCCGGTGCAGACGCTTCATCCGGTGCAAGCTCCATCCCCTCTCGGGTTGCGTTTTGAATCCCTGCAATCGATGTAGAATATGCTGATTGCAAGTAACTTCCTTCCTTGCTGGAAATCCTGTCTAACACTTCCTGATACGCATCCTTTGTCACCATCTGTGGCATATATAGTTCCTCACCGTCCGTAAAATAATCAATCAATCCATTCAGTTCTTCCTGCGTTAACTCGTGATTTTGCATCTCTATGACTGGAAGATTGCCAATGCTTTGTTCGCCCAACTTAATATCTGCCTGGATAACCACACGGTCGTTGCTTTTCTTTTCTTCAAATTTCCAATGCGTTGGAACATTTGTCTCTCTCTTTTCTCCTTTTTTAAGAGGTTCACAGACAGCCGCCTCGCTAATCCCATCCACTTTGCTGACTACCGAACTCTCCTCTGGTGTTTCCTGACAGCTGGAAAGAATAATACACAACGCACCTACCATAATTGCTAGAACACTTTTTTTCATTTTTCCTCCATATATCTTATAGAATTGTCGCTTTTTCACGAAACTTCAATTATAAACTCTTTAACTTATAAATACCTTCCTGACACTATTAACGTTTTCGTATATTTTTTAGAAACAGACTACCTTATTATTTAATGTATAAGGCAGTCTGTTCTATGTACTAGTAACTATAACTTGTTAGTACATTACGCTATTGTCATTACTAATAACCACTCTTGAAGCATCCGCATTATGCTGAGATAACCAAGTCGCAGCACAATATGAACATGGGCAACCACATCCACAAACGCACCCAAAAGACTCAATCGTGTTCCTGTTTTTCTTCATATTTTTGTTGAGTTTCTTCGGTGTTTGAATGCATTTAATTAATACCTTTCCCATATTCTTTCCCCCGTATTTTTATTTTATCTGCGTCAGGACACCTGCATCCATCTCACAGATCGTATCGCAGAGCCATTCGATCTCCAGCATGTTATGTGCTGCGATAAGAATAGTCTTCCCTCGTTCCTTTAATCCCCGCAAAAGCTCGCAGACCTCTCCTGCCCCCTGCTTGTCCAGACCATTAAAAGGCTCGTCCAATATCAAAAGCTCCGGATCTTCCATGATTGCCTGTGCGATACCAAGACGTTCACGCATTCCAAGAGAATACTGTCCTACCTTCTTTTTAGACAGAGGATCAAGCCCTAGGGCACGCATCGTCGCCCTCACATCGTCATCGGAAATACGGTGTTTCAGAGACGCCAGTCTCTTTAAATTCGCAAAACCGCTGAGATCCAGAAAGAAGCCAGGGTTTTCAATGATAATGCCTACGGAATCTGGAAAGTCCAGCTCCTTCCCGATCTGTTTTCCCCCTACGAGCACTGTGCCGCTCTCAGGTTGTAAAAATCCACAGATGCATTTAAACATTACGGTTTTCCCTGAACCGTTAAACCCCATAATCCCATGAATCTTCCCTTTTTCAAAATCATGGGTAATGTTCTTTAATACTTTTTCTTTTTGAAAGGATTTTGTCAGTCCCTTCAACCTGATTGCATATTCCATTTTGCCCTCCATTTATTCGTTTGTCTGCGTAAAAGAGAAATTATAGCCCTTAATTCGGACGGCTGACAAGCCGATCAGCGCTATGATTAATATTGCAAATATGAACATGCTCATCCCGATCCCTGGCAGGTAATCATAACCAAAGCTGTGCATGGGAAAGGTAGCTTGGTTCAACGGAGACAGCCAGCCGCAGAACACGTTCGCCCTATATTCCTGACTTTCTGTAAAATGAAACAGTTTCCGGAAAACATCTGGGTTCAGCAGGAGCCCATACAGACTGACTGCAAAAGCACCGATCACCCCTGCCATATTTCCCGCAGCCAGATTTAAAAACAACATGAGAACTGCGATAAAAAGAGTATATAAAAGTACAAGTCCAAACACTATTGCTGCGCACATATAAGGAGTTGAGCTTTCCATTGTTTTTATGGAAACAGGAACGGTTATGCTCTCCCCACCGCCATAGCCCAACATTGCCGCTGTTTCGCTCCACACATTTCCCGTAAAGGAAAAGGGAGCTCCCATTAATTCCAAGCATCACAGCCAAAAAAATATTATAGATCACAGTCGCCAGGATCACATAGATAATCTGACCCGCAAGCCATATCTTCCGTTTTGTGCGTACAAGCCAATACGGAGTTGCCTGACTGATAAATGGCATGTCCGCAAAGAGCAGGATTAAAAGCAGGGAGGACAGCATAACAGAGGATGCATCCCCATATGTCCAAATAAACGGCTCGAATACCTGAAGGATTGTCTCATATTTTATCGCATGGGAAATAATCTGATCCGACAGCATCAGACATAATATAGCTGCCAAAATAAAGGTCATCCAGATCCTCGGACTTTTTTCCATCCATAGAAATTCTGGCCTGCAATCCAAAAAGCCTGTTTAATATCACGCATACCGCAACCTTCTTTCTATTGCGCACATAAAGATCAGTGCCGTTAAAAAACTTCCAACCGCTAATATAGCAATGCAGAAGATATCATTGTAGTAAATAGACGCCGCCCAATAGCGGGGACTCAGAAAGAATGCTTTTTGATAGTAACGCTCCTGAAATACGGTCAGGACATAATAAAGAATAAAAGGAACGGCATAGGACATATAGCGATTTTTTGTTATGACAGCCGACGTACCGCCAATTAGCGCCCAAAAAAGACGCCATTTAAAAACAATCTCAGAAAGCTTACCGCCGTTCTGCCCACAAGCACTGCCATCTCATAATTTCCGTCAATCAGAGAAGGATACTGACCGAACCTCAGTATACAGATTACAAGAAGGAACACCATGGCTAAAAAAGCTGTCAAACCTCCGGAGACCAACAATCCTGCTGCTTTTCCTACGAGATACTGTTTTCTCCCTGAACGGATATAACTGAACAGAAAAAAACGACTGTGCAGCTCAGCCTCCGTATTCTCTCCACCCGCAAAAGCAACGGCAATGGGAACAAACAGAAGCATATTAACGCTGTTCATACAATAGGTGTATGCTACGAACCAGCCTGGTCCTTCTGCAGATCCGCCTGCATTTATGATCTTCTGCAACATCTCATGCTCAGACATCAGGGTAGCCGAAACGATTAGAAAAATCCCCAAAATAAAGCGAATGCTTCGAATATTGTTTTTTATGTCCGTTGCCAACACATTTCTCATACGCTTTTCTCCTCACTTCAAACAGCTATAGACTTGATTTTTTATTTTTATAAAATCCTAGTTTTTTGCAATAATATCACTATTTGTATAAAACTACACTCCTTATCAAACAACAGTTAAGGACTTGCAAAAACTGTTGTTCCTACTGAAAGCATTGCAACAGCTGTAAAAATTGATAATATTTTAAATTTTCTATTATTCTAAGTTCTACAAATACATAAGCCGCCAGTTAAGTACGATTAGTTTTATTATAATTCAATAAATTCCATCCAACTTTCCACATTTTATTGTACAATTTTACCATTTATATAATAACATGTCAACATTTAATGAACGTTTATAACAAAAAATGCAGGGCTATAAAAAACTAAAGAAATTGCTCTATTTTACAAAATTATATCCTATTTTTCAATTCCAACTCAATTTTCCCTCAATGTCTTTTTCCTCCAACTTTCGTATGCTTATCTCACAGCAAAGCAGTACCACACCGGTACAGCCTGCTGAATTAATCAATACGAAAATGGAGGTGTTTTTTATGCGAGAACTCAGAAACACAAAAATCATTGCTGTAGATCACGGCTACGGCAACATGAAAACAGCAAATACCGTCACACCAACCGGAATCAAAGCCTATGAAACAGAACCCATCTTCACCGGGAATATTCTGGAATATAACGGCATTTACTACCGGATTGGCGAAGGACACAAAGAATTTATCCCAGATAAAGCTATGGACGAAGAATATTATCTTCTAACTCTCATGGCGATTGCAAGGGAACTGAATGTCTTTTCCATCCGTGAAGCAGACGTTCATCTGGCTGCCGGGCTTCCTCTGACATGGATCAGAAACCAGAGAGAAGATTTCCGTTCCTATCTGCTCCAGAATCCAGAAGTCCATTACCGATTTAACAGCAAAGAGTATCATCTCCGTTTTGTGGGATGCAGCCTTTACCCGCAGGGATATCCGGCTATCGTAAACCGACTTGGAGATTTCAAGGGGACAAATCTTCTTGCAGATATCGGCAACGGAACCATGAACATTCTGTATATCAATAATAAGAAAGCACAGGAAAGCCGGTGCTGGACAGAAAAGTTTGGCGTAAACCAATGCATGATTGCCGCTAAAAACGCTGTTCTGGACAACTTCGGAGTAAAGATTGAAGAATCTACCGTAGAGCAGATTCTGCGGTTTGGAACCGCTGACATTTCAGCGTCTTATCTGGATTGTATTACTGCTGTTGCCAGACAGTATGTCACAGATATTTTTGCCACGCTCCGCAAATATGAATACAATCCTGGCCTGATGCGCCTGTATGTGGTCGGAGGCGGTGGATGCCTGATCCGTAACTTTGGAGCGTATGACAAATCACGAGTTACCATCCTTGATGATATCTGTGCCACTGCCAAAGGTTATGAATCTCTGGCTTATATGAGCCTGAAAAGGAGGGGATAAGCCATGCAGAACCATATCCGCAACACAAACCTGCGATTTAATCTGGACAAAGACCAGCAGCGGAGAGCCTGGGAATATTTACAGACGATGGACAGACAGAATTTTAAATCTTACAGCCAGGTAATCTCCCTTGCACTGGTCGATTATTTTGACCGCTACTACCGCACTCAGGCTGATCCCTATCTGGAAACAAGGGAACGGGAAGAACTTTTTGTGAAACAGATTGTAGAAGCAGTAGAACACAGCCTGAAACAGTCATTGCCGATTTTTCTGTCCGGGCTGACTGCAGGCATGTTGGAAAGGGAATCCCCCATCAGGATGCCCTTTCCAGCTCCTGAAAAAGAACAGCCGGATCGTGATATAGACTGGGATTTTCTTGGAGAATAAACCATTGTGATTGGAGGTGAACACATGACGGACTTTCTGACAGCAGACACAAGCCTGCCATCTTATATGATGTTTCCCCGTTTTCTTCTGGACATGGAAATAAACGAAACTGCCAAAATGCTTTATATTATCCTGCTCGACCGGGCAAGGCTTTCCCAGAAAAATGAGGGCTGGTCAGATACAGATGGTCATGTGTTCATTTACTTTACGATTGAAGCACTGGCAGAAGTTCTCCACAAAAGCCAGATGACGGTTAAAACTGCTCTGGCAGTACTGGAAAAACAGGAGCTTATCTTCCGAAAACGGCAGGGACCCGGACAGCCTAATCGGATTTATGTAAAACTCCCAAAAGAAACCATCCACTATACAGACAGATTTCTTTCCCTAAGACAGACAGAAAACTGTCCTATTGACAGACAGGATTCTTTCCCTGATACAGACAGAAAACTGTCTGGTAATAAGAAAGAGATAAAAAAGAACAATTTAGAAAAAAGAGGGAGTAAGGATCCACTCTCACCCTATGGAAAATTTCAAAATGTTTTTCTGTCAGAAAAAGAGCTTGAAGATATCCGGCAGACAATCCCTGACTGGCAGGATTATATTGAACGCTTATCCGGTTATATGGCTTCTACCGGAAAGCAATATCAGAACCATGCAGCTACCATCATCAGTTGGGCAAGACAGGATCATCCTGCTTCCCGGCAAAGGAATTACGAAAGTGAGGAATACGAAACACTATGACAAGATTTACAGAAAAGAAAATGCTATAACACCAAACAGAGAACTTCAGCCTGATGAATATTTTAACGAAACAGACCACCTGATCTACTGTTCCAAATGCAATACGCCAAGACAATGCCGGCATGAATTACAGGGAAAGGTTCTTATTCCTTCCATCCGCTGTAAATGCCAGCAGGAAATCTTTGAGCAGGAAGAGGCCCAGAGAAAACTTCATGAAAAGCAAATGGAAATAGAGCATCTCAAAACCAGCGGCTTACAGGACAAAGCACTCTATGACTACACTTTTGCCAGGGATAACGGCATCAATCCGGAAATAAAACTGGCACACAATTATGTAAGTAACTGGGAAGAGATGAAAGCAAACGCTTCCGGACTTCTCATCTGGGGCGATGTCGGTACTGGAAAATCTTTCTTTGCAGGCTGCATTGCCAATGCCCTTCTGGAAAAAGGCGTCCCGGTACTGATGACCAACTTTTCCCGGATTCTGAATACCCTTACCGGAATGCATTTTGAAGACAGGAATCAGTTCATCCACAGCTTAAACCGCTACAGCCTTCTGATCATTGATGACCTCGGAATTGAACGGAACTCTGACTTTGCACTGGAACAGGTATTCAATGTGATTGACAGCCGTTACCGCAGTAAAAAGCCCCTGATCATAACAACCAATCTCACTTTATCAGAGCTGAATAACGCCGCTGATATCGCACACAAGCGAATTTATGACCGGATTCTGGAGAGATGTGTTCCCATCCGTATCAATAACCGGAATATCCGTCAGGACAATGCAACAGCTAATTTAAAACAGGCGAAAAAAATCCTGTTAGATAATCACACTTCAAACCAGAGTTGAAACAAAGCAGCATCGCACAATAACTATTTTTCACTGACAGTAGTACTACTTTCTTTTCTTATTTATCACCAGAGACATGCCACTGTCAGTTATCTAAAACTATAGTACTAAACCACAAGATTTTAAAACTAAATCGCCCGGATACGGGCATAAAAAGGAGGTGCCAGATATGGCAAATAAAAGAATTATGACACCAGAAGAAAAAGTGCTTTTACAGGCAAAACACAGACTGGAAGAAATCGAAGCAAGAAACCGTAAAAAGGAACGTAATGCCAGAACACGCAGATTGATTCAAGAAGGAGCGATTCTGGAAAGCATTGCTCCACATATTAAAGAAATGGATTTAGATACCCTAAAGCGGGAGCTGATGCTCCGGCTAAGAGGAATGTAAATACACAAGTTCTACTCCCGAAGGGCGCACTTACTCACCACCCGATAAATCGGGCGGTGGTATCCCCTACGGGGCTCGTGCGCTCTGCCGAGGGCTATCCGCTGTTGCAGGCAACATCGAAAGGAGGTGCCAGATATGGCAATTTATCATATGCAAGCCAAAGTCGTCAGCCGTGGTTCCGGTCGGTCTGCTGTTGCTGCTTCTGCTTATATGAGCTGTAGCCGCATATACAATGATTACGATGGCATCCAGCATGACTACACCCGAAAACATGGACTGATCTATCAGGAAGTAATGCTTCCCCCTATGGCTCCGCCTAAATGGAAAAACCGGGAGCAACTCTGGAATGCTGTAGAAGCTGCTGAAAAAACAAAAGACAGCCGACTGGCAAGAGAATTTGTTGTCGCACTCCCTATTGAGTTGGATAAAGACAGCAATATTTCTCTTCTTCAGAATTTTATTCAAAAGAATTTTGTAGATATGGGAATGTGTGCCGATTTCGCCATTCACGATACAGATGGTCACAATCCCCATGCACACATTCTACTTACTGTCCGTCCATTAAACGAAAACGGAACATGGCAGTATAAAACCGAAAAAGAATATCTATGCATCAAAGATGGAGAGGAAAAGGGATTTACTGCTTCTGAATTTAAGGATGCTCAGAAAGAGGGCTGGGAAAAACAGTATCGTTATAAAGCTAGGGAAAAAGAAAGTATATCTGACTCCCTCGGCAGCACAGGAGAAAGGTTATGAACGTATCGACAAACATCCAAAAAGCACCCGGTATGGCAGACAAAACCCGATTTCCGAACAATGGAACAGTGAGGAACAGCTCTGCCTCTGGAGAGCAAACTGGGCAGATGCCGTAAATAAAATGCTTGCCCTTAATCAGATAAATGCCGCCATTGATCACCGCAGTTTTGCAGCTCAGGGAATCACTGAACAGCCAACCATCCACGAAGGCTACATTGCCCAGAATATGGAAAAGAAAGGCATGATAGCAGACCGGTGTGAAATCAACCGTCGGGTTCGTGCGGATAACAGAATACTACGGGAATTAAAAACACAGATAAAAAAATTGGTTCAAGCTGTCGAAAAATCTATTCCGGTAATTGCAGAAACATTAGAAGCAATCCGCAATCATATGATTTTTACACAATATCATTTACTTCATAATGAAATGCAAAAAGAAGTGATCCATGACTGGATGCAGCATTTTCGTCCTATCCTAAATAAATATGATACCATTAAGAAAAAGCTCAAAGCGAAAGTTACTGAAAAGAAAGAACTAAATGTGCCAAAAGTAAAACCAGTATTCTAAATCCTTTCCAGCATATAAAGTTAAACCAGCAGCTTACAACCGTAACAGAAGAAATCGAGGAACTGAAATCTGCCAAAGAACAGCTGCTGTTTCAGGCTGAATGCTCCACAGAGAAAGATATGGCGAGCCTTTCCAGAAAATACGACCAGATGGATAAGAATCTGGATATTCTCGATTCTCAGGATATGGCTCTCAAAGAGCAGCTTGAAAAAGATGCTGTCGCTTTCCAAGAGGAAAAACTCCGGCCTAAACCAGAGCAATATACAGAATTACTGGATGCCAGAATCCAGATACGACCTACTTTCCGAGAGAAACTGATTGAGCAGCTCAAAGGTACTTTTGGTGAATATTATGACTATCACTATCGTGATATCGCAACCCATGAAGTGGATGATCTCAATATGGAAGATCCCTATAGCTTCTCTCATCGTACCTGGGAACTTGAATATCAGAGGAAACAGGAATTGCAAAAAAAACATCCTGTTCAATCCAGGCAAAAATCGCACAACACAGAACTATAATGTTTAAACTACTAATATAAAAATATCCCGTTTTCTCAAAACAGTTATATTGCTTCATCCCAATAATTCACAAACTGCTAACCACCGAGCAAAAGTGAGGCACAAAGTGCGTAAGCATAATTTGATTTCTTTCCGCTTACGCACTCTCTTTTTATCTTGAGCAAAAAATTCCTACTTTGTAAAGCCAACAAATGGGGTTTGGGGGGCTCCCAAAGTGCGTTTGGATATCCAAACGCTATGCTTGCAAAACCAGTTCCACTAATTTCCCTCGATACTCCCTTCTTCTAAAATCAATGATAATTATAACATTGCCAATTTTGTAAAGTAATAATCAACTTAAAATATAGACGACAAACAATAAAACCATGATACTGTTACAAAAAGCAGTAGCATGGTTTCTTTATATTTCATTATAGATTTTCTCTATCTATCATATTTTCTATTGTTTCTGAGAAACAACACTCTTTCAAATCAATACTTTTGTCCATCTTCACAAGATTTGTATATTTCTCATCTGTATAGTGTTTTGATATTACAGCAAATACTTTATATGTAGGCTGTGCTGTTACATCTCTGATGTCCTTTTTCAGCAATGTGTTCGGTACATTTAATTTCGTATTTTTATCTTTTACGAAGCCAATACAACCACATATATTCCCGGCAGCTTTTTCTGTATATAATTTCGGTCCTCGATCTGTAAATTCTCCTATCATTGTTACGTTTTTCTTAATAAGCATCATACGTTCCAATATATCCAATTTTTGCCCCGTAGAGCCATCTTTTGCAAAAACAAAATCATTTTCTGTTAATCGCTTATCCAGGCATTTCTGGTAAAAATGAATTGCAGAAGCTGTCTCTTTTTTATTCAATCGAACTCCTGTCAAATGTAAAAAATTGTATCTATGGAAAACAACTTCATATCCCTGTACAGATGACAAAATCTTATTACTTTCCTGTAATTGCTTATTCACCTCTTTCGGTAAGCCATATAGGAACAAAACCTTCTGATCCTCAAGATGTTCTTTATATAGTTGTGCCGCTTTTGTCATAATCTGAATTGCACGTCTTTTGTCCATAACTTAATCCTTATCCCATAAAATTTAGAGAAGGGAATGTTCACGCCGCAGCACTAAACATTCCCTTCTCATGGTTGATTTTTCCGTTGTCTGCCAACCTCCAGCACCTTCGTCTGGAAAATATCAGGTTTTTCCGTTGCCTGCCAACCTCCGACACCTTCGTTCGGAAAACGTATCAGATTTTAGGTGTCAACCCACCGCTGATGCACAGCTTTTCTAATTACATTTTACACGAACTATGTGGAAAATGCAATTACAATTTTATCTTATGATGCCCTGCTACATTTTATACACTATTTATCTTACATTTCATTCTTGATAAATTATCTCTTTATCCACAATCTCCCTCGCACATACTTGTATATTGTTCATTCTTCCTATCCATTCCAAGACATTTTCCACCTTTAGCTGTTCTGTAATGCCTTGTGCCTGTTTCATCTGTTCTACAAGTCTTTCAAAGCGTTCCTGTGCCTGTTCTTCTATATCAGCCAAATAACCATTCAGCCTGCCGCTTGTAAGCATATTCAGATATAGCAATCTGCGGTATTCCTTCAAATACCGCAAATGTCTTTGTCCCCATACACCGACAACCCTTTGTTCTTCTTCCTTCGGTAAGGTAAGAGCAGGGATAAGATAATCCCCATGTCTGATATAAGTACCGCCCATCTCTTCAAAAATTGTTTTCTTCATTGTCTGTTCTACCTTTCTTATCGTTCTCTATTCATAGATTTTCTTTACGACCGTTCCAATTTTACAGTAACAATAATTCTTCAATTTTCAGTTCACATTGCCCCTCCCGAAGAAGTATGATAGAATAATTCTATTAAATTGAATCGGAGGTGCCACATGGCTATCAGTTCCAACAATATTCAGGTCTATACTACTTTGTCCAAAGAACTGGTTGCTGAGATTGATAAGGATGCAAAAGCGAACTATCGTACACGTTCCCAGCAGATTAACATGATCCTGACCGAGTATTATAAGACTCAAACAACAACCAAACATGAATCCGAGTAAAACACTGAATTGCCTGAAAACACAGGAAATATCAGTGTTTTCTTATGTTTTCCCTTAATTATAAGGTTCATGGGAACCATAAGGATTCCGTTGATCTTCGCATCCGGTCTCGCACCCGTTACATTACTCATGATCTCCTCATAAGCTTTTACAGCTGCTTCTTTTCCACGGATATTGAGTTTTACACCGCCAACATCACTCTTATGCAGGATGTCTGCGGATTCTACTTTCATAGCCAGCGGGCAATCAGCACTTTCTGCAAACGCAGCTGCTTCTTCCACTGTTTTTGCAATGACTTCTTTTGGAATATCTACGCCAAAATCTGCAAGTTCCATCTTGCTGTCATGCTCAGACAGTGCAAAGGTCTCCTTGCCAACTGGTGCTCCGGCAGAAAGTTCCAGTGTTTTTCCTTCGGAAGTATAGGAAATAAAATCAGCCAGATGACGGAGAATCTTAAATGCATATACCGGAGGAGGGAGAATCGGCACTCCGATCTTGAAGAGTTTTTCCTGGTATTCCGGGTTTCTGGTGTTTTCTGCAAACGGTATCATGGCAATCTGTTTGCAGTTCTTGCCTTTTTCCCGTACAACTTTTTCAATTCCCTGATACATATAGTGAATCGCAGGATCTGCCACTTCAAGAAGCAGAGTATAGCCGATCAGTACCATCTCAATATTTGGATCATCCATGACTGTACGCAATGCTTCTGCATACAGATCTGCATCGTAGGAAAGACTGGCTGTCATATCCAGCGGATTATTCGGAGATGCATAGGATGGAAGCTGTTCTTTCAGTTTTGCAAGAGTTTCCGGTGCAAAATCCGGATATTCGATTCCGTTAAGACTTCCTACATCCGCACAGATTCCGGTCTCGCCTCCGGAAAGGTTCATGGATGCAAAAACAGCCTTCTTCGGATAACGATTCAGTGTGGCAAGCATCAGTGAAGTGGCAATCAGTTCTTCCAGATCATCCACACGGATCGCTCCGAATTTTTTCAGAACTGCATCAAAGGATGCATCGGAACCTGAGAGACTTCCTGTATGGGAAGCTGCGATTGCTCCGCCTTTGGCACTTCTTCCTGCTTTGAGAATGACTACAGGTTTCTTTTTCACAGCTGCTTTTTTCAGAACATCTGCAAATTTTGCCGCATTTTTTACACCCTCGATATAAACACTGACAACTTTTGTATCTTCATCTTCTACAAGGAAGTCCATATAGTCTTCCATCTGGACAATCTTTCCGTTTCCGGCTGAAATACTGTAGGAAAAACGCATTCCGGGATCATCCATCATGGAAAGGCACAGCTGGCCGCTCTGTGAAACAACGCCAACACTTCCTTTTCGGTCTCTCTTCGCAGAAATAAAAGCGAAAGCCTGCACATTATCAATGTAATTTACAAATCCGGCACAATTTGGTCCCATGACTGCAATGTCCAGTTCTTTTGCTGCTGCGATCAGTTCCGCCTCATTTTTCCTGCCTTCATCTGTTCCGATCTCGCCATATCCGCTGGCAAAAACAACGGCTCCGCCAACACCCTTGGCTGCTCCTTCTTTCAGAAGCGGAATGACTGTTTTCTGTGAAGTACAGATCACCATCATATCAATGGTATCCGGTATATCGGAAATACTCTTATAGCAGGGAACTCCAAATACACTTTCTCTTTTCGGATGTACAAAGTATACTCTGCTCATGTCTTCTACATAGCTGAGAGTATTACGGCATACATCTCCACCAAAACCTTCTTTTTCACTTGCGCCGATAACAGCAACTGATTTTGGTTTTAACAACTTGGTAAGATTCATATATCAGTCACCTCCTGATCTTATTTACCGGCTACTCCTCTTCGATAGCAAGCTACATTTTTCTCATTGTATTTGCCTTTTTCCTTTTTTTTCAAAAGAAAGAAACGATAGCGGATTCCATATATTCTACTGAGAACAGGTCGCTGTTGGCAGCCAGTGCTCCAAGCATGACAAGGTTCGCACCTTTTGGATTTCTGACTTCTGCCGCAATGTCTGTTGCAGGAATTTTTATAATTTTAATATCGTCTCTGTATTTACGGTCTTCCGGAACAATAGAGGAATTTACCAGAAGGAGTCCGCCTGGTTTTAATCTCTCTTCAAATTTGTCAATGGCAGGGGTATTCATGGTAAAAAGAATATCCGGATGTTTGGAGATCGGGCTGGCGATCAGCTTTTCGCTAACTTTTACTGTACAGTTTGCGGTACCGCCACGCATCTCGGAACCATAGGAAGGATAAAACAGTACGTTTTTGTCCTGTTCCATTCCTGCATTTATCAGAAGCATACCGGCAGTGAGGACACCCTGTCCGCCGAATCCCGCGCAAATAATTTCTTTTCCCATAATCTATGCCTCCTCTTTCTTATCCTTGAACTCTCCCAGCGGGAAGTATTTGATCATCTCGTTTTTGATACGTTCCACACTCTTTACCGGAGTCATATTCAGGTTTGTCGGACATGGAGAAAGAAGTTCCACAAGGCAGAAGCCTTCTCCTTTCATGTGCTTTTCAAAAGCTTTTCTGATGTATTTCTTGGATTGCATCATTCCTTTGGCATCTGCCATGGAGCCTCTTGCGAGGTATGCAATATCAAATCCTGTAAATGCCTGTTCTACACGGAATGGCATTCCAGCTTTTTTCGGATCTTTTCCTCTCGGAGTGGAGGTTGTGATCTGCCCTGGCAGAGAGGTCGGTGCGCACTGTCCACCTGTCATACCGTAGAGGCTGTTATTGATAACGATGGTTACCACATTGTCATTTCGGATTGCAGTGTGCATGGTCTCAGCCATTCCGATGGAATACGCCGCACCATCACCGATATATGCCATGACCGGATTTTCCGGACGGATCTTTTTTACACCGACAGCCGTTGCGATGGGACGTCCATGTGCTGCCATAATGGTATCAAATCTCCAGGAATCAATATTTAAAGAACCACAGGCAACGTCAACGATTGCCAGGAGTTTTTCACTTAAACCCATCTCTTCCATAACTTCTGCGATCAGGCGGACAGCCAGTCCATGCCCACAGCCCGGACAGAAACCGCTCTGTGTAAATGTAATTGTTTCAGGAGCTACTAATCTCATGTTATGCTTCCCCCTTTTTCAACATTTCTTTTGCTTTTGCAATGATTCCGTCAGATTCCGGAATTTCGAAGATCGATCCATAATGATCTACCGGATATCTACCGCCTGTTGCAAGTTTTACATCGTCTACCATCTGTCCGAGGATATTCATCTCTACGGTAAGAAATGCCTTTGCTTCTTTTGCCTGTTCAAAAGCTTTCACAGGAAACGGCCACAGTGTGATCGGACGGATCAGGCCCAGTTTAAAGCCTTCTTCTCTTGCGATCTCAACCGCCTCTCTGCAGACTCTGGAACTGATTCCATATGCTACCAGAACAACTTCTGCATCCTCAACCTGAATGCATTCGTATCTCTGTTCTCTCTGTTCCATCTCTGCATATTTATTGGAAAGGTAAGTTTCATAATCTGGATGTGTATAGTAAACATTCTGGATCTTTCTCTGCTCATCGCCTTTTTTACAGCCTTTGATCGTCCAGTCATATTTATTGATATCGTGCTCAATAAATTTCGGAATCTCCACTGCTTCGATCATCTGTCCGATCGCAGCGTCAGAAGCGATCAGTACCGGATGACGGTATTTCTCAGCAAGATCAAATGCTTCTGCCATCATATCTGCATTTTCCTGAACGGATGCCGGCGCAAGAACCAGTGTGTGGTAATCGCCGTGGCCGCCGCCTCTGGTAAGCTGCCAGTAGTCTCCCTGACCCTGTGCGATATCGCCAAGACCGGTTCCGATTCTCATTACATCAACGATAACTGCCGGAAGGTCTGCTGCTACAAGGTATGAAATTCCTTCCTGTTTCAGGGAAAATCCAGGGCCTGATGAAGTTGTCAGTGCACGTGCCCCGGCTGCCGCTGCTCCAAGAACCATGTTGATACCTGCAAGCTCGGATTCAGCCTGAATAAAAGTTCCGCCTACATCTTCCATTCTCCAGGATAAATACTCCAGGATCTCTGTCTGCGGGGTGATCGGATATCCACTGTAAAAACGGCATCCTGCTGCCAGTGCAGCTTCGGCCAGTGCTTCATTTCCTTTTAACAATACCTTAGCCATAACTGACCTCCTTCATCTTATTTCGAATACATAATCCGGACATACACGGTAACACATACCACATGCCACACATTTCGTTTCATCTACCTGAACTGTATTGTAACCTTTTTCATTTACAAAATCGGATACACTGAGTGCATCCTGTGGACATGCGTTGATACAATATCCGCAGCCCTTGCATCTCTTTGGATTCATATATAATTTTTCTTTATTTTCTTTTCCCATAATCGAACCCTCTCTATATAGCCTGTTCTCTGTTTTTCTTTCCAAGACGGTAAATAGTGAAAGCCAGTACCGCACCGATAATACCTGTTATCATCAGGAATGTAAAAATATAGTTATATCCCGCTGCTCCGTGCTGATCCATCCATTTTCCAAAAATAACGGAATAAATGGAATCTGGCAGGTAACCAATGATTGAAGCAATTCCTATTGTAGTTCCCGTCATCATTCTCGGGATTCCCGCCTCACTGACTGTGGAGAATACAACGCCGTACATCATCATTGCAAATGCACCCGGGATCAGTGTGTAAAGGCTTGCTGCCATTGGACTGATATCCGATGGAAGGATCATTACAATACCAAACAGCGCTGCTAGGATCAAAAATGCTGTCATCAGCCATTTACAGGTTGATTTGAACACTTTATCCGCAAGGATTCCACCTACCGGTGCAAGCAGAAGCAGAAGATAATTTCTGATAATGGAAATCAGGCCGGAACTTTCCGGGGATACTCCGATAACTTCTGTAAGGAACGGATTAAAATAAGAAGTACTTGTGTAATATCCATATCCACAGAAAATCGTAAGGGCAACCACCCATACAACCGGCATCTTTAAAAGTTTACCCAGATCTGAGAGCTGGAACTTCGGTTCTCCGTCATCTGCTGCGGATGCGTCTTTTTTGTCCTCTTTCATAAGGAAAATAAGAATGATACCTGCAACTGCCGCAACACTTCCACCGCTTATTACGGCGCGTACAAAACCAGATGACATATCATTGCCTGCTGTTTTGTATACATTTAATGCGAAAGTATTGGTCAGGGCACCTGTGATACCATTACATGCATAATACAGTCCGTACATAAATCCCTGTTCTTCTTCTGTTCCGATAATACGGATTGCTTTCATCAGAGAGGACCAGAATACAAATGCAGTACTGAAGGACAGTCCCAGCCAGATCACCATGGCTACTGCAAAATTCATAGAAAACGCATAAATATATGCCAGCGCCGTTGTACTGAGAAGTGAGATTACCAGTGCCTTCTTCGGTGATACCTTATCCGCAATGATACCTCCTGGAATATACAAGATCATATTTCCGATTGTATACATTGTCAGCATAAGTCCTGACTGTGTATTGGTGATTCCCATAGTTGAAATCTGCGCATCATAAAATACATACTTTATATATGGTAAAAAGTAGATCGAGCCGCCTGCAAGCCCCAGCGCAATAATGGTAAGATACTTTCTTAATTTCGAATTCATACAACCCCCCCTGACCCTGTCTTCTTTGAAAAAAGGATGCCCCATCACGGGGCATCCCCTTAATCGGTTCTCAATACTGGTACTTTATCAGTTATTCATCCATCACATATCCGGTGTGTCGGATTTGTCAGGAGTAAACAGTCTTCTTGCTACATCTCTTGTGAACTCGCCTGTCTTCGCGGATTCTTCAAATACAACTTTTGTCTGTTTGCGGATCAGATCTACGGTATCTTTTACGATCGCTGCAGCTGCATCTTCATCGCTCATGTTCTCAATCTTAACAATACGGAAGATAACTGCCTCGTAAATACGGATTCCACCAAGGTTGGAGATGAAGTCTACGGCTACGTCGATGCCTTTCCTGCGAAGGATCTCATCTGCTTCCGGTGTTGTCGGAATATTGGCTGCCTCTACGATAAGAGATGCTTTGATCTTATCTGCGTTATCTTTATTGATAACATCTTCCAGAGCTGCCGGAATGAGGATATCACATTCCTGGCTGAGCCATTCGGAGTTCGGAAGTACTTCATAATTATCTTCAAAAGCTTCTTTATTTAATTCACCCTTCGGAAGTCTGGTTGCTACCAGTTTCGGAATATCAAGGCCATCTTTGCAATAAACAAGTCCATTTACATCTGCGATACCAACAACTTTATATCCCATCTTATTCAGAGAGTTTACACAGCTGGCACCAACACATCCAAATCCCTGGATAACAACGGAGGCGCCTTCCTTTCCGCCTTTAAGCTTCCAGGCTTCATCTGCTGCTGCCGCAACACCGTAACCGGTGATCATGTCATACATCTTGAATCCATCGTAGGTAAGCTCTTTCTCTGCTCTGTCATGGTTTAAGATGCCCTGATGAATATCCGGATCTTCTTTCATAGCCTTTGTCTGAGGAATTCCGATTCCCAGATCATCAAGAATACGAAGAACTACAGAATAATCAACACCAAGGTCGCCGCCAATGGAAACACCAGCTTTAATATAAGGAGCTGTAGCTGTGAGGAATCTACGAAGAACATCCTCAGCATCCGGAGCCTTGTAATCATAAGCGATACCGGCTTTACATCCGCCAGTTGTCAGAGATTCACAGGCTTTATATTTATATCCCATGGTTGTTGCAAGACGGATAACTTCTTCCTTGGTTACTGTAGGATGCATTCTTGTACCGCCGCCACAGTAATGCCCTACAAAGTTATATGCACACATCCATCCTTTTGCATCTGTCTCTGTGTCGTTCCATTCCACTACTACATAAGGTTTGTTTGCCATTTGAAAATCCTCCTTTAGCTTTACGTTCGTTCTTTATTATGGAACGTTGTTCTCAATATATTTTATTTTTTAACCCGGTCTGAGTACCGGGTTTCATTTCTATTGTTCTTTATTAGAGAACCACGTTCTTTATTTCGTGATTTAACTATAGCACTGTTGGTATATTTTTCAATAACAAACTTTCATTTTTTATTTTTGTGCAATTTTCATATATATTACAAAAGTTTTTGTATCTTTCGCGCACTGGTCTTCAGAATTTCCGCATATTTCTGAATATTTTCTTTATTCATCCTCAGAGACGGAGCGCTGATACTTAAAGCACCCTCCGCTTCCCCTTCATGATTAAGAAGAGCCACGCCTACACATTTCACACCAAACATAACTTCCATATCATCCACTGCATATCCACGCTCCCGAACCATCCGGATCTCCTCATCCAGTTCTCTCCGGTCTGTGATCGTGTACTCTGTAAAAGCTTCCAGTTCCTCCGGAATATGCTTCTCCCTGTCCTCTTCGGACATAGTCGCCAGAACTGCTTTTCCAACACTTGTACAGTACATCTTTGAGCACTCACCGGTTACAGATTTTGTTACAAGCCTCTGGTTCTCCGGAGAAACCGCCTCCAGATACAGCATATCCTCACCCTTCGGCACAGCCAGATAAACCAGTTCCTGCACCTCATTTGCGATCTCACGCATAACCGGCACAGCAATCTTCGTAATATCAAGATTTTCACGAAATGCCCGGCTCAGCATCATAACCTCCGGACCCAGCCGGAATTTCCCAGACTCCGGATCCTGCACCAGATACTCCATAGCAGTAAACGTAACCAGGATATTATGAACATTACTCTTATACAGACCCAGCTTCTCACTGATCTCCGTTACACCCAGGGGCTGCTTCACAGCAAAACAGTTCAGGATTTCCAATGCCTTCTGTAAGCTCTTAACTTTAATCTCTCCATTGTTCTCCATTTATCAATTCCCCATTTCTCTGCCCGACAGCCAAGCCCGGACCCAACCGGAATCCGGTCCCGCGCACTCCTGGCCGCTGCAGTTTTTATAATAAAATTATCTCTTAAATTCATAAAACCTGTCAATAGATTTCATAAAAAAGAACATAAATATCCTAAAATGACGTGAAAAACGTAAAAAAACGCCTGATATTTTCTGCACATATTCGTTAATCATATATTTTTTCCATAAATTGCCTTTGTATTTACGGTTTTTATTGATTTATGCACAATTCAGACTTATAATAAAAGATACAAAAAAGAGCGAAAACAATATAAAAATACAATTCTGGAGGGAACCTTATGAACGAAGAACTTTTTAATGAAGCATCAAAATCCAACATCCTGTCAAAACAGCTGGTCGATCAACTTCAGGAAAGCATGACCTACAGCAGCATCTCCTTCATCAACTGGACCATCGAAGTCCTCAAGCTCCTGAAAGCCCGCATCGAACGCGGCGACAAGATCAAAGATGAGACCACCGGCGTGATCTACGATCTCTACACCTTCCGCCAATTTGTAGAAACCAACTTCTCCACCTACATCACCGGCCAGGTCTTCAACACCTCCATCCGGTCCCAGAAAATCTACTTCACCCTGGAAGCCTGCCCAGGCGGCTACAACCTCCTCATGGCAGACTCCGGCAACGAAAAAACCTACCGCTGGATCTCCAGCTTAAGCAAACGCTTCTCCCTGGTAGAAATGATCGCCACCGGAATCGTCTACGTCAAAGACAACCGGACCGACACCTACCAGCCATTTATTTCCGAAAACGGCAAATACTGCAAATACAACAAAGACCTGGGAAAACTCACAGAGCTCTGATCAAAACGGGGAATCCGCAACCGCACTACCAACACTCCCATCGAGATTTAACACGTCTCACGGCCAATGCACAGCCAGTGAGGGGCTTCTTTCCAGACTGACTCTGCAGGAGGGGAGCTGATTCTTAGGTGGCGGAAATCTGCGTTGCTTCAAAAAATCTCGCTGTTTGAGCGGCTTCAGACGCGAGTTCGAGATTTTTTTGAAGCGCTTTTAGCAGAATTCCGGCACCTTAGAAGCCAGCCCCCGACGAAGCCCCAGCCTGGAAAGAAGCCCCTCACTGGCGTCCCCTTCCGCCATATAACTACCTCCGTTTAAATCTCCCCAAGAAATCCAAACACCTCCTCATCCTCAAGAAAATGCATCAGCATATAAGCACACATGATCGCAACCCTCTCCTCCTTCAGGATCCTCCTGACCTCATCCCGGTCCGCGATCACAACCTCGATCTCCTCACTATCCTCCTGCGCAGCCTTACTAACCTCACCACTGGCATACCCATAAACCGTAGCACAGGATTCATCCGTCATCCCGATCGTCGTAAAATAAGGCTTCTCAAAAGCCTCCGCAACCTTGATCGGCTCCAGCTTCAACCCGGTCTCCTCAAACATCTCCCGCACAGCACCCTCATGGAAATCCTCCCCAGGCTCCACAAGCCCCGCCGGAAACTCATAAATATACCCGCCGATCGTATACCGATACTGACGGATCAGCACAACCTTATCCCGCTTCTCTCCATAAACACTGTAAATGATCACCCCATCCGGATGATTCTCCCCTGTAGAAAGCTTCATATCCTCCACACTCTTCGCCCTGGAGGCCACAAAATAAGAAACCGGCGTATCATGTACACTGGTCGCATCCACTCCATAAAGATTCACGAACTTATTATCTGTAAGTTTTTTCACACTATTGATCTTACCCATCTGAAAAACTCCTTCCCGAAAATTTTTTCTAAAAACATTTTATCCCATCCAAAACCAAAGGTCAATTTTTTATACTTACACTCCCTTCACAATAGTGCTATAATAAATACCCTGCTATAAAATTTAAATTTACTTATTACATTACCAAACAGCTACTGTAGACAAGAAAGAAGGAAAAAACATTGAAAAACCAGACCAATGCTGCCCAGGCCGAAAACCCTCTGGGAACCGCCCCTGTAGGCAGCCTGATCGCCAAATTCGCCATTCCCGCCATCATCAGCATGCTGGTCAGCGCTCTGTACAATATCGTTGACCAGATCTTTATCGGCCAGGGCGTAGGAATGCTTGGAAACGCCGCCACAAACATCGCATTTCCCGTAACCATTATCTCTACTGCTGCTGCATTGCTCCTGGGAATCGGCAGCGCCTCCAATTACAACCTGGAAATGGGCGCAGGAAACGAAAAAAAGCCAGCTCCATTGCAGGAACCGGACTCTCCGCGCTGATAATCTCCGGTACGATACTCTCTGTCATCGTCCTTCTGTTCCTGAAGCCACTGCTTCATTTTTTCGGCGGAACACCGGACGTCATGCCCTATGCCATTGATTACATGGGGATCACCGCCATTGGACTTCCCTTTTATGTTTTAAGCACAGGCGGCAACCACCTGATCCGAGCAGACAGGAGTCCTACCTATTCCATGACCTGCATCCTGGCCGGTGCCGCCATCAACACCATCCTGGACCCGCTTTTCATCTTTGGATTCGGCTGGGGCATCAAAGGTGCAGCCTGGGCAACCGTGATCGGCCAGATCGTATCCGGACTTCTGATCATCTTTTATTTTTCCAGACTCCGAAAAATGTACCTGGACCACTCCATGCTGATTCCTAAGGCACGCAATCTGTCTGCCATTTTTTCTCTGGAATGGCATCCTGTATCAATCAGGTTGCCATTGCTGCAGTGCAGATCGTCATGAACAATACACTTCGCCATTACGGAGCACTCTCCGCTTACGGAAGTGATATTCCAATCGCCTGTGCAGGGATCATTTCCAAAGTCAATCAGGTATTTATGGCCATCTGCATCGGAATCTCCCAGGGCTCCCAGCCCATCTTGGGATTTAACTACGGTGCCGAAAAATACAGCCGTGTACGCCAGACATACCGCTATTCCGTAACCTTATGTACTGTGATTGCAACCATATTTTTTATCTGCTTCCAGTTCTTCCCGCATCAGATCGTAGGCATCTTCG
>ENA-OUNH01000089-OUNH01000089.1-human-gut-metagenome-genome-assembly--contig:-NODE-89-length-34610-cov-4.282052_pt1 | contig 34610 bp, 41 predicted proteins | sample MGYA00242806_ERZ504814 | MGnify/ENA primary metagenome ERZ504814 (study PRJEB26092, sample SAMD00036389) | human gut metagenome | host: Homo sapiens | study: EMG produced TPA metagenomics assembly of...
GAAGAAATGAATAAATTATGGAACAATTTGTATGATGTAGATTATGTAGATGTATTGCTGATCCAGTGCTACTCCGGTTGGCGACCACAGGAATTAGGCTTGTTAAAAATGGAGAATGTTGATTTAGAGAATTGGGTTATCGTCGGTGGTATGAAAACCGATGCCGGAAAAGATCGTGTGGTTCCGATTCATCCAAAAATTCGTAGTTTGGTAAAATATCGTTACCAAGAAGCTCAAAAATTAGGAAGTGAATATTTAATCAATTGTACTGATACAAAAACCCATCGATCCAGTTTGAAACTTACATACGATAAATACCGGCACAGAGTTGATAAGATCATTGAACAGCTAGAATTAAATCCAGATCATCGTGCTCATGATGGCCGCATCCAGTTCGCAACAATGGCAAAGGCTGCCGATGTAAATGAATATGCTGTAAAACGTATCATGGGACATAAAATAAAAGACATTACAGAAAACACTTATACGAAACGAAAAAGAGAATGGTTGATGGAAGAAATCTTGAAAATCAAATAATTTTGTATAATAAAAAGAGCCCAAAAACTGAGCTCTTTTTTTGATATTTTTAATTTGGTGTTGATCTTCTATGTGCACGAACTGTAGTTCCATCACATCTTTTATAAGATTTTACTGGAACAATTTTTTGTTCTGCTTACCTCGAACACTATTTTTTGTCTTGGCCATTGCTTACACTCCTTTCTTCTACATTAAATATAGTTTCTGAAATGAGTGTATCTGGCTAGTTAAGACACACTTTTTATCTTAAATTATTTTTCTTTTTGGTTCTGGTCCAGGACCTACCCAAATACGAAAGGCTTTTTTCCCATGATCTTTAGCATAGATTTTCTGCCCGTCTTTTGTAGTTATTGATGCTCTAAATATGTACATCGCACTACCTCCTTTCGCAATTTTCACTTGCAAAAGTGGTACTACAATGTTATACTTTAACTGTCTAGGGAAAAGTAAAACTAGCCACAAAGTAGTACTACTTTTGGTCGTGCCAAGCATTTTTATGCTTGGTTTTTTCTATATATTAAAGCTTTTTCAGCTTAAACATATCTATCTATTCATTTGACATCGAGCTGCTGCAAGCGATACTTCACATTCTATCGCTATTTCTGTTGCAGTCATTCCATGTATCAAATCATGCGGGATAAGTAATTCTCCTCCAAATGCATCCGCCTGCCATTCTGGATTCATATAAGTTTTTACTTCTCCTTCCATACGTGCAAAACTTATATTTTCCCTTGTGTGCTGTAATAAATGAAATAATTCATGTGCCATTGTTAATCGATCTCTTCCGCTTCCTTCACACGCTCTGTCATACACATCTTCTCTAATCTGAATCTCATTCTTATCTGGAAAAGTCAGGCCATGACATTCTCCCATTTCAGATTTCGTTTTTACTACAAGTGAAAATCCTTCATCGACTCTTGGTAATGTCACTTCTAAAAAATGCACAATATCAAAATACAATTCATTTGAACTCCCCTCTATGAGTCTTATCAAGTTCGCCATACGACGAATGTCTTTTCTAGATAACGGTTCCGCAACGCATTCCGCCACTTTTCATCATCTCCCTCTGTCTACATCTTGTCTAACATTTTCTGTAACTCATTAGCTTGCTTTATTGTAAGCCCTCTAAATTTTCTTGCAAAAGATAATGCTACTTCTACATTTTCCGATCATTTAAATCAATTGTTAAATCTGATTTATTCTCATATGCAGCGCTTTGCAATTTCTCTTGCCTCATCATCACTCAGATCGTACATCTCCATAATGTCATATATCCATGCATCTGGTACTGTTCTTTTTCCGTTTTCGACCGCTGACAAATATGCTGTCGTAACACCCAGTTTGCCAGCCATGTCTTTTAATCGCTCATCTTTTTCAATTCTCAACTTTCTGAGTTGTTTTCCGAATCTTGTCAGCATAGTCTCTTCCTCCTCACAGGTATTATAATACATCAACTTGTTTCTATTGTCAACAACTTGTTGAAAAATTATTCTTATTGTTTTTATTCTGGTTAAAAAAAGAGCCAAGATATGATATACACTCTTGACTCTTTTTGTTTATTCACTTGTAGCAACGAGTTGTAGTAATGTTGTAGCAATGTTGTAGCAACGAGTCACTTTTCATTGCTTTTTACCACTTCTATCGTTCCTAAAAACCACGTATTTAAGCGGTTTCTTAGAATTTACCTGCTTTAGCAGCTTCCTCAATAGATACAGCTACTGCTACTGTAGCTCCTACCATTGGGTTGTTACCCATACCGATTAATCCCATCATTTCTACATGGGCTGGTACTGAAGAAGATCCTGCGAACTGAGCATCACTATGCATACGTCCCATAGTATCTGTCATTCCGTAAGAAGCTGGTCCTGCAGCCATGTTATCTGGATGTAATGTACGTCCTGTACCACCACCAGAAGCTACAGAGAAGTATTTTTTACCCTGTTCGATACATTCTTTTTGTATGTACCTGCAACTGGATGCTGGAAACGAGTTGGGTTTGTAGAGTTACCTGTGATAGATACGTCTACACCTTCTTTGTGCATGATTGCAACACCTTCTGTTACATCGTTAGCACCGTAGCAGTTAACCTTAGCTCTTAATCCTTCAGAGTAAGATTTTCTGAATACTTCTTTAACTTCACCTGTGTAATAATCCATTTCAGTTTCAACATATGTAAATCCGTTAATTCTGGAAATGATCTGTGCAGCATCTTTTCCTAATCCGTTTAAGATAACTCTTAAAGGTTTCTGACGAACTTTGTTTGCTTTTTCAGCGATTCCGATAGCTCCTTCAGCAGCTGCGAAAGATTCGTGACCTGCTAAGAATGCGAAACATTCTGTTTCTTCTTCAAGAAGCATCTTTCCTAAGTTACCATGTCCAAGACCTACTTTACGCTGATCAGCTACAGATCCAGGAATACAGAATGCCTGAAGACCTTCTCCGATAGCAGCAGCAGCGTCTGCAGCTCTCTTGCAACCTTTTTTGATTGCGATAGCAGCACCTACTGTGTAAGCCCATTTTGCATTTTCGAAACAGATTGGCTGAATTCCTTCAACCTGAGCATAAACATCTAATCCAGCAGCTTTTGTGATTTCACCAGCTTCTTCGATAGAATTGATTCCATACTCTTTTAAAACAGCAAGAATCTGTTTTTCTCTTCTTTCATATGATTCAAATAAAGCCATTATTCGCTACCTCCTATTCCTTTCTTGGGTCAATAATCTTAACAGCGTCATCAACGCGTCCGTACTGACCTTTGGCCTTGTCAAGTGCTGTCTGAGCATCGTCTCCAGCTTTGATGAAGTCCATCATTCTACCAAAGTTAACAAACTGGTATCCAATGATTTCATCATCAGCATCAAGAGCGATACCTGTAACGTATCCTTCAGCCATTTCAAGGTAACGAGGACCTTTTTTAAGTGTTCCGTACATTGTACCAACCTGAGATCTTAATCCTTTACCTAAGTCTTCAAGACCAGCACCGATTGGAAGTCCTTCTTCAGAGAATGCACTCTGAGTTCTTCCATATACGATCTGTAAGAATAATTCTCTCATTGCTGTATTGATAGCATCACAAACTAAGTCTGTATTTAATGCTTCTAAAATTGTTCTTCCTGGTAAGATTTCAGATGCCATAGCAGCTGAATGTGTCATTCCTGAACATCCGATTGTTTCTACTAATGCTTCCTGGATGATACCTTCTTTAACGTTAAGAGTTAATTTACATCCTCCCTGCTGAGGTGCACACCAACCAATACCATGTGTTAATCCTGAGATGTCTGTTACATCTTTCGCTTTTACCCATTTTGCTTCTTCAGGAATTGGGGCAGCTCCATGGTTTACACCCTGAGCTACTGTACACATTTGTTCTACTTCATGTGAATAAATCATGTTGAAACTCCTTTCAGTATTAAAAATAACACCTTTATTTTAGCACATCGTTAAAAATAAAACAACAAATTATCTTAAGAACTTCGTTAAGTTTTTCAATGTTTTTGTTGGTTTGTGTGATAAAAATAATTTTTTGTCAAGTTGTTTTTCTTTTATACAAAAAATCTCGAATTTTCTTTTTTTTAGTCAATTCGATAAATTGTCTGAATTCTATTTCCCTTGTTTTCTTTAGGAATTACGGGTATAATTTAATACATATTTTTATAACAGAAAGGAATTATGATTATGAGTCATTATGATTTAGAAACAAAATGTCTTCATTCTGGTTACACTCCTAAGAAAGGAGAACCATGTGCACTTCCTATTTATCAGAGTACTACTTTCAAATATGATACAACCGATGAAATGGGACAGTTATTTGATCTGAAAGCAGAAGGATATTTCTATACGCGTCTTCAGAATCCTACGAACGATGCTGTAGCTGCCAAAATTGCTGATCTTGAAGGAGGTGTTGCAGGACTTCTTACTTCTTCTGGACAGGCTGCAAACTTCTATGCGATCTTTAATATCTGTGAAGCTGGAGATCATGTTGTTGCAGCTTCTACGATCTATGGTGGAACATTTAACCTTCTGGGTGTTACATTAAAGAAACTTGGAATTGACTGTACATTCGTTGATACTGATGCAAGTGCTGAAGAAATTGCTGCTGCATTCAAACCGAATACCAAAGTTTTATTTGCAGAGACGATTGCAAACCCTGCACTTGTCATTCTTGATATTGAGAAATTTGCAAAAGTTGCCCATGAACATGAAGTTCCATTGATCGTTGATAATACTTTTGCAACACCGATCAACTGTCGTCCTTTTGAATGGGGTGCTGACATCGTCACACATTCAACAACAAAATATATGGATGGACACGCCGTTCAAGTTGGCGGTGCGATCATTGACAGCGGAAACTTTGACTGGGACGCTTATGGGCACAAATATCATGGTCTTACTGAACCTGATGAATCTTACCATGGTGTCGTTTATACAAAACAATTTGGAAAGAAAGCTTATATCACAAAAGCTACAACACAGCTGATGCGTGACCTTGGTTCCATTCCATCCCCTGAAAACTGTTTCTTATTAAATCTTGGATTAGAAACACTGCCTTTACGTGTAGAACGTCATTGTGAAAATGCTCAGAAAGTCGCTGAATTCTTAGACGCTCATGAAAAAGTATCTCATGTTATTTATGCAGGACTTCCTGATGATAAATATCATGAACTAGCACAAAAATATATGGATGAGGGAAGAACCTGTGGTGTTATTTCTTTTGAACTGACTGGAGGACGTGATGCTGCAGTACGTTTTATGGATAGCTTGAAATTAGCAAATATTGCGACACATGTTGCTGCATCCAAAACGATGGTACTTCACCCTGCAAGTCATACACATCGCCAGATGAACGATGAACAGTTAAGAGAAGCTGGTGTTTCTCCTGGAATGATCCGTTTATCCGTTGGAATTGAAAGTGCAAAAGATATTATCAATGATCTGAAAGAAGCACTTGAGAATGCATAGTTTTATAGGTGTTCGAAGATTACTTAGTAACAGTAATAATTCATATTATAAATTTCAAATATCATAGCAAAAAAGAACCTTAACTCCCAGCATTTATTATATATGCATTGAGTTAAGGTTCTTATTATTTTATATTCTAATAAAATCTATAACCGATTATTCATCCCAGTTTGTATAAACTTCCTGCACATCGTCATCCTCATCAAGAAGATCTAATGTTTTCTGAATACTCTTAATATCTTCTTCACTTGTAAGTTCGACCATAGTACCAGGGATCATTGTTACACTGGCATCTGCCATAGGAATTTCTTCCTTCTCTAAAGCTTCTCTGACTGCACTGAAGTCTTCTGGTGTTGTCAATACTTCAAAGCTGTCGTCTTCTTCGTTGAAGTCTTCTGCTCCGGCATCTAATGCCATCATCATAAGATCGTCTGCATCCATTTCACATTCTTCTTTAGAGATGATGATCTGTCCTTTCTTCTCGAACATATAAGATACACATCCTGGTGTTCCTACGTTACCATTTCCTTTTGTGAAAGCATTTCTTACATTAGATGCTGTACGGTTTTTGTTATCTGTTAATGTATCTACGATGATCGCAACTCCGCTTGGTCCATATCCTTCATATGTAATCTGCTCATAATTAACAGAATCTGCATCTCCGGCAGCTTTTTTGATACCACGTTCAATCGTGTCATTTGGCATATTGTTTGCTTTTGCTTTTGCAATGACATCACGTAATCTGCTATTGTTGTCTGGATCTGGTCCACCCTCTTTAACGGCTACTGCAATTTCTCTTCCAATGACTGTGAAAATCTTTCCTTTTTTCGCATCATTTTTTTCTTTTTTGTGTTTGATGTTCGCAAATTTACTGTGTCCTGACATCTTCTTCTTCCTTCCTTTTCCTTTTTTCTACCTTTACCTGTCTAATCATGTTGTCATGAATATCAACAGATTTAAAGGAATATCCTTGGTAGATAATTTCTATTTCTTCATTGTCTTCTGGTAAATGTCCCAGCTGATCAATTAAAAATCCATTGAGTGTCTCAATATCTTCAACGTCAAATTCGATTCCTAATGTATCCTCAAGTTCTTCCAGTCTCGTACTTCCTCGTACAAGATAAATATCTGCCCATCCAATCTTGGTGATATTACGGTCTTCGACATCATATTCGTCTAAAATATTCCCTACTATGACCTCTAGCATATCTTCCATAGATACAATACCTTCTGTCTGGCTGTATTCATCAATAACGATTGCCATATGAATCTTCTTGGTCTGCATCTCCTGAAAAAGCACCGATAAATTCATCGTCTGATGAACAAAAAACGGCTCTCTTGCAATATCAGAAAGTGTTGCTTCTTTCTGATTAAGATATGCATCGATCACATCTTTTAAATAAAGCACTCCTACAATGTTATCAATGTCATCTTCATATAATGGGTATCTTGAATATGGCTCATCTAACATATAATTTAATGCTTTCTCTACGGACATGTTTACATCAATCGCATCAATCTTCTTTCTTGATGTCATAACATCTGTGACATCTTTATCTCCAAATTCGAAAATATTCGTGATCATGCGGGCTTCCCCTTCCATGATCGCACCTTGCTCATGTCCTTCGTTAACAATGTTCATGATCTCTTCTTCATATTCATTGTCTTCATCCTCTTCATGTTCTTGTTCTGATGTGTGCAGTTTTTTCTTTGCTTCTTTGATCTTCTCTCTTTGTTTCATGAAAAAACACCCAACTGCAAATCCGATGATAACTGCTAAAATGATCATCATAAGCACCGAGGGAGTAAATCCTTCCATTTCTTTTTCTTTCTCCTTTTATCTTCTAGAAATTAAGACTATACAAACTTAAATATATCATTTCTAAGAAAAAAGGTCAATATATCCAAGATTCCTGTTATGTATCAAGACTTAAACTGATCTTTAGTGCATGATCCACTTGTTTTAGGAATGTACAATTTAAATGGCATACCTTTTCTCTTAAACGACTTTTATCGATTGTCCGAATCTGTTCTAACAAAATCACAGAATCTTTTTCTAATTCACATCTGTGGCAGTCGATCGGTACATGAGTCGGCAACTTTGCCTTGTTCATCTTGCTTGTGATCGCTGCACAGATGATCGTTGGACTATATTTATTTCCCGCATCATTTTGCAATACGATCACAGGACGGATACCGCCTTGTTCTGAACCGACAACTGGTCTTAAATCTGCATAGAATATATCGCCTCGCTTAATTACCATAAGCATAAACACTCTCCATTTCTTTTAAATATTGTATGAAGAGTATTTACGATTCTTTCAAAAGTATTCCTTATTTTCAAAATATTCTGTTTCTTTCATCTCTCCGTTTCGAATATATACTCGTGGAACACGTTTTCCTATTCCACAGACAAATTCATAATTAAAAGATCCTGCTTCATTTGCAACTTCTTCTACGGTCAACATTTTATTGCCATCATGTCCGACTAAAGTTACTTCATCCATCACAGATACACCTTCAATATCTGTCACGTCAACCATAAACTGATCCATACAGATCCTTCCAATGATCGGTGCATACTGTCCACGGATCAATACTTTTCCTTTGGAAGAGAGTGCTCTTGGGTATCCGTCTGCATATCCTACCGGAATGGTTGCGATCTTTGTCTTCTTATCAGTTACATATGTGTGATTGTAGCTGATTCCTTCTCCTGCTTCCACTTCTTTGATATATACAATGTGTGTCTTTAATTCCATCGCTGGTCTTAAATCCAATACATCTTTTGAAACTTCTTCTGATGGATATAATCCATAAGTAATGATTCCTGAGCGTACCATATCTTTTCTAAATCCATCCAGATCAATGATCGATGCACTATTTGATACATGTTTGATCGGAATATAGATATCTCTTTCCTCAAGCCACGTAATAAACTGATCATATTTTCGTTCCTGCTCATAAGTTTCTGTTTTATCCGCCTCGTCTGCACATGCAAAATGTGTAAAGATTCCCTGAATCTTGATATTTGGTAATTTGGCGATCTTCTCTATGATATCTACAGATTCTTTGGTTGGTTTAAATCCGATACGATTCATTCCTGTATCCAGTTTGATATGAATCTTCGCATCTTTGCCTAGTGCCTGCGCGATCTTTGATAAGGACTCTGCCATCTCATAGCAGAATACGGTTGGCTCGATCTCATACTGAATCAATGAGCTGTACTGATATTCTGATGTGTATCCTAAAATCAAGATTGGCTGTCTGATTCCATTGTTTCGAAGTGTGATCCCTTCTTCTAGGATTGCAACGGCAAATGCATCAACTCCGATCTTATTTAATTCTTTTGCAATTGGAACTGCTCCGTGTCCGTATCCGTCAGCTTTGATCACTGGCATTACTTTCACACCTTCTCCAACTACACGTTTTACTTCTCTTATATTATGACAGATTGCATCCAGATCAATAACTGCATGCACTCTATAGTACTGGTTCATAATTTCCTCCTGTAACGTCCTTTATATGAGCAATAATATCTGATGCGATCATGCTGTAAGCGCCCAGATCATGCTTTGCATGATCTCCTGCAAGACCGTGAAGATAAACTCCGTGAACTGCTGCCTCATGAACAGATAATCCTTCCCCCAAAAGGCCTGTGATCATTCCCGCAAGAACATCTCCACTTCCTCCAGTCGCCATTCCATCATTTCCGCTTTGATTAATATACACCAAATCATCTTCTCGTGCAACGATAGTTGTTGCATCTTTTAAAACAGCTGTACAATGATATTTCTCTGCAAGATCTTGTGCACTCTGACATAGATCTTCTTTGATCTGTGTGATATCACATGACATCAATCTTGCTGCCTCCATCAAATGTGGAGTCATGATCGTCCCATATGGATAATCAATTTTCATGTTAAATCTACTGATTATATTTAATCCGTCTGCATCAATGACCACTGGTTTTCCCTTTTTCAAAACCATCTCTAGCATTTCTTTCATTTCTTCACTGACACCAACTCCTGGGCCAAACAAGATACAATCACACCATTCTAAAGATTCTTCTAAATCTTTTCGTTCTCCAAATAAAATTTCTGGAAGTCTTGTCTGTAAAATCTGACGATTTCCAGCATCAGAAAGCACTTTCACAAGTCCTGCACCCATCCGAAGTGCTGCTTCTGCTGCAAAACATGCAGCTCCTGACATTGTTTCATTTCCAGCAATGATTAAAATCTTCCCATAGCTTCCTTTATTGGAATATGCTTTTCTTTCTGGCATTAAATGATCACTTTCCTCTAATATATATCCTGTCGCATACTTTTTGATCGTCTGGTTATGAAATCCTATGGATACCAGTTTAATATCTCCACAATATTCTCGTCCTGGATATAATAAATGACCTCTTTTATATCCACCAAATGTAAACTGTTGATGACGCATGCACTGCACATCCAAGAATCTTTCCACTATCTCCACTGATTCCAGATGGAATATCAATTGCGATCACAGGCTTACCACATGCATTGATCCGTTCAATGACTTCTTTATAAACACCACCAACTTCTCTAGAAAGTCCAACTCCAAAAATCCCTTCGATCAAAAGATCATATTCATGAAAATTTACATCTTCACAATCTATCGGAAAATAGCCTAGATTCTTAAGTATCTGAAGCTGTAATTTCAGATCCGCTGAAGCTTTTTCATATTACCAACGATCATATAATCCACTAATAATCCTGCTCCAACAAAAATTCTCGTACAAGCAAGTGCATCTCCTCCATTATTGCCAATTCCTGAAATGATCAAGATCCTCTGTGAATGATCTGCTATCTGTGCAGCCTTATCTGCAACTGCTTTAGATGCTCTTTCCATCAATACAAGTCCCGGAATTCCTATTCCATGAATCGTCTCATGATCGACCGTTTGCATCTCCTGATTCTTTAATACATATCTCATACGCATTCTCCTATCGCAAAAGCTTGTGCAAATTCTCTTGTATTCGTGATCGATACATGAATTCTTGAAACTTGTTTATCTTTTGCTATCTCTTTCGCCTTTCCATATAATTTGACATATGGCGCACCTGATTCATTTCTCAACACTTCAATCTCATATGGTTCCACACCGAAAAAGCCGGTTCCAAATACTTTGGAAACGGCTTCTTTTACAGCAAAATTGCCAGCTAAAGTCGTAGCATTGTCTTTTGCATATGCTAATTCAGTTGTCGTAAAAATTCTTGAAAGATGTCTTCCTCGAAGAATCATCTCTTCTATCCGGTATATCTCTACGAGATCTGTTCCTATTCCAGCAATCATCTTCTTACCTGCTATTCGTTCTCACTCTCTTCACGATTGTGGACATTGTATGTTAATGTCATCAGACTTTCTGCTAAATGTACATTCTCTACTGTAACATTATCTGGTAAATGAAGATCGATCGGTGCAAAATTCCAGAATCCTTTAATTCCCCATTCTGCCATCTTCTTTGCGATCGCAGGTGCCTGATCCTTCGGAATTGTCAGTGCAGCAATCTTAATTCCATGTGTTTTGATAAAGTTCTCTAGTTCATCTGTATCAAGAACTTTCACTCCACGGACAGAAATTCCGATTAGCTTTGGATTCACATCAAAAAGTGCCATGACTTTGTATCCATAATCTTCATTAAAAGACTGATAATTCGCAAGGGCCTGTCCAAGATTTCCGGCTCCAACAATGATCATGTCATTTCTCTTATCCAGACCTAAGATCTTACCAATCTCTGTATACAGATTATCTACATTATATCCGTATCCCTGCTGCCCAAATCCACCAAAATTGTTAAGGTCCTGACGAATCTGCGATGCTGTTACCATCATCTGTTCACTTAATTCTTTTGAAGAGATTCTTGTAATATTCTTCGCTTTTAACGCTCCTAAATATCTGAAATACCTAGGAAGTCGTTTGATAACTGCTGAGGAAATATTCTTATCTGAGTTTGCCATTTTATTCCTCCAAAATCTTTATTTCGCTTATAATTATATAAGATTGTCTAATAACTGTCAATCTTTCCGTCATGAAAATATTTCATTTTTTCAAAAAATATGGTATTCTGAGAAATAATGTCTATAATAAAAAATTTGAAAGGGGTATCTTAATGATATTATCATGCCAGAATATCTGCAAAACATTTGTCGAAAAACCAGTCTTGCAGAATATCTCATTTCACTTAAATGAAAACGACCGGCTGGCGATCATCGGATATAACGGTGCCGGAAAATCGACACTTTTAAAAATATTGATTGGTGAAATCTCTTATGATGAAGGTGAAATTTCTTTAAAGAAAGACGCAAGCATTGGCTATCTTGCCCAACATCAAGATCATACATTCCACCATACAATTTTTGATGAACTTCTTTCCGTCAAAAAAGAAGTCATTGAATTAGATGAACAGATGCGTACCTATGAACAGGAAATGAAACATCTGACCGGTGATGCACTAGAACAAAAAATGAATCAGTATACAAATGCTACTCATAGATTTGAGCAATTAAATGGTTTTGCATACAAAAGTGAGATCACAGGAATCTTAAAAGGACTTGGCTTTTCTGAAGAAGATTTCACAAAAGAGATCAACACTTTATCTGGAGGTCAAAGAACTCGTGTTGCTCTTGGTAAGTTACTGCTTAAAAATCCTGATATTCTGCTTCTTGACGAACCAACAAACCACTTGGATGTTGATTCCATAAAGTGGCTTGAAAATTACCTGTCTCATTACAAAGGAGCTGTGATCATCGTATCTCATGACCGCTATTTTCTTGATAAAATTGTCAATAAGGTCATGGAGATTGACCAAGGACACTCCATGCTGTTTGATGGAAATTATACAACATTTATCGAAAAACGTGATCAGATCAAAGCAATCCGTTTAAAAGAATACAAACATCAGCAACAAGAGATCAAACATCAACAAGAAGTTATCAAAAAATTAAAACAGTTCAATCGTGAAAAATCAATCAAACGTGCAGAAAGCCGTGAAAAAGCTTTAAATAAGATTGATGTATTGGAGAAACCTACGGAATATAATGCTGATATGCGTCTTAGCATTGAACCAGAGATCATCAGTGGGAATGATGTTCTGACTTTAAAAGATGTATCCAAATCTTTTGGAAACAAATCATTATTCCATGGATTAAGTGCTGATATTTTTCGTGAAGAACGCGTTGCCCTGATCGGACCAAACGGAACTGGTAAAACAACACTGTTAAAGATCATTTGCAAAAAGATCAGCAATAATGGCGGTACGATCAGCCTTGGAGCTGGAGTTTCCATTGGATACTATGACCAGGCACAAGATAACTTAGATGATTCCAAAACGATTTTTGATGAAATTTCAGATGCTTATCCAGATCTTAATAACACAAAGATCCGCAATACTTTGGCTGCATTTTTATTTTATGGAGAAGACGTTTTCCGCCCGATCTCCTCTTTAAGCGGTGGAGAAAAAGGACGTGTTTCTCTTGCAAAATTAATGCTGTCTCATGCGAATTTTCTGATTCTTGATGAGCCTACAAACCATTTAGATATTCAGTCTAAGGAGATTCTGGAATCTGCAATGAATGCTTATACTGGAACGATCCTTTATGTTTCACATGATCGTTATTTTATCAATAAAACTGCAACACGAATCTTGGAAATCTCTGATCATGGATTAACTTCTTATCCTGGAAATTATCAGGATTATATTGCTCAGAAGGAAAAAGAAAAGGCATCTCTTACTTCTTCTACTGCTTCCTCCGTTTCTGTTGATACAGAATCCAAACTCGATTGGAAACAGCAAAAAGAAGAACAAGCCAAACAGAGAAAAAAAGAAAATCGTCTTAAAAAAGTCGAAGAGCAGATCACAGAGTTGGAAACGAAACAAGAAGAACTTTCAGAAGCTATGTCTTTACCTGAAAATGCTTCTGATCCTGCGAAATTAATGGAACTCAGCAATGAGCAGGCTTCCATCGCTTCTTCTTTGGAAGAACTTTATGAAGAATGGGAAACTCTTTGCTAATTTGTAAAAAACATATATAATAATAACGTTAACCGTATTGAAAAACAGGAGGTTTTTATGAAATTAATATCCTTTGTTGTACCTTGCTACAACTCTCAGGAATATATGAGACACTGCATTAACACCTTATTACCAGGTGGTGATCAGGTAGAGATTCTGATCGTTAATGACGGATCTTCCGATAACACTGCTGCGATCGCAGATGAATATGAAAAAAATATCCTGACATCTGCCGTGCAATTCACCAGGAAAATAAAGGGCATGGTGGTGCAGTGAATACAGGAATCAAAAATGCCACGGGTATTTACCTGAAAGTTGTTGATAGTGACGACTGGGTAAATGAATATGCTTATGGAGAAATCCTTGATACTCTTGCGAATTTCTACAAACAGGGAACTGTCCTTGATATGCTGCTTTCTAACTATGTATATGAAAAACAGGGAGCCAAGAAAAAACTGTTATTCATTATCGTCATGCAATCCCAAAAGATCAGATCTTTTGCTGGGATGATGTTGGACGTTTTCCTGTCAGCCAGTATATTTTAATGCACTCTGTCATTTATCGCACTGCACTGCTTCGTGAATGCGATCTAGAGCTTCCAGAGCATACATTCTATGTGGATAATATTTATGTATTCAAACCTCTTCCATATGTAAAAACAATGTATTATCTGGATGTTAACTTCTATCGTTATTTCATTGGACGTGATGATCAGTCTGTCAATGAGACAAATATGATCAAACGTATCGACCAGCAGTTTAAAGTTACTTATATCATGATTGATTATATGACTCAGTTTAATCTTGTAAGTAAGCCATTAGAACGTTATATGAGACATTATCTTTCCATTATCATGTGTATTTCTTCCGTGATCTCTGTAAAATCTGGACAGAAAGAGCATTTAAAGATGCGAAAAGAATTATGGAAATATTTATATGACAGTGACAAACGTCTGTATCGTAAGATCCGTCATAATATTACAAGCTGTGCAGTAAATCTGCCTGGATATGTTGGAAGAAAAGCTACGATTGCTATGTATAAAGCAGCTCGTAGATTTATCGGATTTAACTAAATATTTTTACATTAAAAGGTCCTGCAGAGGGCCTTTTTCTTGTTCCACTCATCTTTTATTCTGCGTATTCTAATAATATAAAGTATGAAAGGCAACTTTCCATGCAGATTTCTGTTTCAAAACAAATCCATGCTGATTTTGCCCATCAGCATGGTTTTCTTGGAGAAGGTATCGGTATTGCTTATCTTGATACTGGCCTTTTCCCACATAAAGATTTCTCTCCACATTCCACACGGATCGCCAAATTTGTAGATTTTGTTCATTCCAAATCTTTCAGCTATGACGATAATGGACATGGGACTCATATTACCGGCATCGCTGCTTCCTCTGCAACATTTGGTTCCGATTATTTGGGGATTGCTCCAAAATCCCATATCGTTTCTTTAAAAGTACTAGATGCCTCAGGGAACGGTGTTCAAAGCGCCTTCTTACAGGGTCTTGACTGGATTCATGAGCATCATCGCTCCTATCAGATCCGTATCGTTAACATCTCAATAGGAAGTCCTGGTTCCGAGGATAGTTCAGCCTCCAAAGAACTATTAAAACATGTCAATGCCCTATGGGATGATGGTCTTATTGTTTGTATTGCCGGTGGAAACCATGGTCCAAAACCATACAGTATTTCAATTCCTGGTAATAGTCCAAAAATCATCACTGTTGGTTCCAGCGACGATAATTTTCAAATGATCGGAAGAAAACACTTCTCTTCAGGATATTCCGGACGCGGTCCCACAACATCCTGCGTTATGAAGCCGGATGTTGTTGCCCCTGGAACAAATATTTTTTCGTGTTCCTTAAATAACCGCTATACTATCAAAAGTGGTACTTCCATGGCAACCCCTGTCGTCTCTGGTTCTCTTGCTCTCTTACTCGAAAAATATCCTTTTTACACCAATAAGGATATAAAAATGAAACTTCGAAAAAACTGCGACAAATTAAAAACCCCCAGACACCATCAGGGCTGGGGGCAGATCAATCTAAAAAAATTAATGGATCTTTGATAAACTTGTATCCTTAAACTTCCTTGTCAAATAAAAATTCACATAAGACCTGATTACTGACTAAGGTACCATCTTGTGTCAGAAAGACTCGGTCTCCTTCTTCTTTCATCATGCCTTGTTTCATGGATTCTATCAATGGCTTTCCATAGACAGAATCCATGGAACAGCCAAAACGCTCTATAAACTCTTTCTTTGAAATGCCTTTCGTCTTTCGAAGTCCAAGAAACATAAATTCTTCCATCTGTTCATAAACTGATAACGAACGGGCTCCTTCATATGCATCTCCGAACGATTGAATCTCTAAATAGTCTTTCATATCGGAGGGATTCTCAAAACGTTTCTCATCCAGATACGAAGATGCATTAAGCCCCACTCCCAAATATGGAATATGGGACCAATACCCAAGATTATGTCTGCTTTCAAAACCTGGCTTTGCATAATTTGAAATCTCATATTTGTCGTAACCATATTCGTTTAAAATCTTTTCTGTCATTCGATACATTAAAACTTCATCTTCTTCTGATGGGAGAAGTTCCTCTAACTTGTTATCTTCGTAAAAAGGTGTTCCCTCTTCAATGATCAGACTATACGCAGAAATATGTTCTGGAGAAAGTTTAGCTATTTTTCTTAAATTCTCTTCATAAGAAGTTAATGTTTGTTTCGGCACCGCACTCATCAAGTCAACATTGATGTTCAAAAATCCAGCTTGTCTTGCCCAGTCGAAACTTTGTAAAAATTCTTCATAGGTATGAATTCTTCCCAGATACTTCAACTCTTCTTTCACTGTTGACTGCAATCCAAAACTAATCCTGTTGATCCCATTTTCCCTATATGTACATAGTTTTTTTAAATCTACTGTTCCTGGATTCGCTTCAATCGTAATCTCAGCATCCTCACAAATATGAAAATGTTCAAATATAGTTTCACAAATCATTTGAATATCTTCTCTTCTAAGATACGATGGCGTTCCGCCTCCAATAAAGACGGTTACAACGTCTCGTGCTGCTAATTTCTTTCCCCAGAAAATCAGTTCTTCTTTTAGTTTCCCCAGGTATGCATGGATCGTTTCCTCCTCTGCCCGAAAGGAACAGAAATCACAATATCTGCACTTACTTTTACAAAATGGAATATGAATATAAAGCTCGATCGTATTAGTCTTCATCTAACTTCAGAACACTCATGAATGCTTCCTGTGGAATTTCAACATTTCCTACCTGACGCATTCGTTTCTTTCCTTTCTTCTGTTTCTCTAACAGCTTTCTCTTACGGGAGATATCTCCACCGTAACATTTGGCAAGAACGTCTTTTCTCATTGCTTTGACAGTTTCTCTTGCAATGACTTTACTTCCAATCGCTGCCTGAATCGGTACTTCAAACATATGTCTTGGAATTTCTTCTTTTAATTTTGTACACATCTTACGTCCACGCTCATACGCGGTATCTTCATGTACAATAAAAGAAAGCGCATCAACTTCTTCTTTGTTGATCAAAATGTCTAATTTTACAAGTCTTGATGTCTGATATCCTTTCATTTCGTAATCTAAGGATGCATAACCTCTGGAACGTGATTTTAATGCATCAAAGAAATCATAAATGATTTCATTTAATGGAAGTTCATAACGAAGTAATGCCCTTGTCTCTTCCATATACTCCATTCCAAGATATACGCCTCGTCTTTCCTGGCATAATCCCATGATCGCTCCGACAAACTCAGAAGTTACCATGATCTCTGCTGTTACGATCGGTTCTTCCATATGGTCGATCTCGGATGGATCTGGAAGATTGGATGGATTCGTTAATTCAATCATACTTCCATCCGTCTTATATACGCGATAAATAACGCCTGGTGCTGTTGTTACAAGATCCAAGTTATATTCTCTCTCCAAACGTTCCTGAATGATCTCTAAATGCAATAATCCAAGAAATCCACATCTAAATCCAAATCCTAACGCAACGGATGTCTCTGCTTCAAATTGTAGTGCTGCATCGTTTAACTGTAATTTTTCTAATGCATCTCTTAAATCCGGATATTTTGCTCCATCTGTTGGATATAGTCCACAATATACCATAGGGTTTACTTTTTGTATCCTGGAAGTGGTTCAGCACATGGATCATCTGCATCTGTAATCGTATCACCAACTCTGGTTCCCTGTACATTTTTAAGGCTGGCTGTAACATATCCAACCATCCCTGCTGTCAGTTCATCACATGGATTGAATCTTCCTGCCCCAAATGTACCAACTTCTACAACTTCTGCACTCTCTCCAGTTGCCATCATCTTCATCTTTGTTCCGACTTTGATCGTTCCTTCTTTGATCCTTGTAAAGATGATAACTCCTTTATATGCATCATACATACTGTCAAAGATCAATCCTTGTAATGGTGCATTCTTATCGCCCTCTGGTGATGGAATCTTCTCTACGATCTGCTTTAATACCTGTTCTACATTTAGTCCGCTTTTTGCAGAAATCTGAGGTGCATCTTCTGCATCGATTCCGATCACATCTTCAATTTCTGCTTTAACACGCTCTGGATCTGCACTTGGAAGATCGATCTTGTTGATAACCGGCATAACTTCTAAGTCGTGATCAATCGCAAGATAAACATTTGCCAATGTCTGTGCCTCTATTCCCTGTGCAGCATCGACAACAAGGATTGCTCCCTCACATGCTGCAAGACTTCGTGATACTTCATAATTAAAGTCCACGTGCCCCGGTGTATCGATCAAGTTAAAAATATATTCTTCCCCATCGTCAGCTTTATAAACAATTCGTACTGCCTGCGATTTGATCGTAATCCCACGTTCTCTTTCAAGATCCATGTTATCAAGAACCTGCTCCTGCATCTCTCGATCCGTTAATGTTCCTGTCATCTGAATGATTCGATCTGCTAATGTTGATTTTCCGTGATCTATATGTGCGATAATACAAAAATTTCGTATTTTACTCTGATCTATTGCCATAAGTTCCTCCTAATTATATTTCAAGTACATATGTCTTTTCAGACACTCCATTTTAGTATAACACATTATTTAATAATTCAGCAAGTAAACTCATAGACGCTTTTGCTTCTGATAACGTATTATTCTGCGCACCAACTTCCACTAACAAGCTTCTTCCTCTGTAGTGCAGATTATAACGATATCCTTTTACGTAAATTTTTCGTGTAAATCCAGGGTATTTCAAAGCAGCTTGTGCTTGCAATTGCAGGCTGAACGCAAGATTTGTCTGCTTATTTGGATTCTTTAAATATTTGATATTTCCATTTGTTGCTGTACGGCTCATTCCATTAAAAAACATGATCTGCGCCATTCTCTTTCCATTTTGTCTCGTCACAAGCTTTGTCGATTCATTGACTCCATCCCTGTGCAGATCGATCACAACCTGAATGGATGGATATTTTTTAGATTCTTTTCAATTGCAGTTGCTGCATAATTATAAGCCTTGGATCGCTCCTCTTTTCCGTTTTTACATCGTAAATGTTACGATCATGTACAACCTTGATTTTTTTTGCTCCAATCTCTTCGTTAAAACATCTCCAACACCGATCACAGTATCTGATTTTCTTCCTTTCCTGCTGCCACGGTATGCCTCACTCCCATGTGTATGATAAATTAAAATCTGCGGTTCATCAGATTTCCTTAATTTTAAGTTTGTGTTTAATAAAACTTTTCCATTTAACTCATTTTCTGTCGCCATTGTCGTACTGTCGATCTGATAAATATATTTTCTTAAATATTTTGAATTTTCCCATTTTTTTGCATGAAACAACTTTTCTTCTTTTTTACCTCCTCTACCACCTCATCCGTTGTTTCATCATCCTGAAAATAATAATCTTGCTGTACCAGATCTTCTTCTTTTTTATCCTTATAATCTGTGCGATATTGTAAGATTGGTACTGTTTCCTGATAATACATACGGACCATGTCCGATAGAATATTTCCCGAAAATGTCACTTCCTTCTTAGATACTGCCGGAAAAAATCCTGTCATGATTCCATGATAATAATGATCCATGAATTCTAAAACCATTCCCTGCGCATTGATCTTCTGACTGAAAAAAATGATCAGAAAACAACCGATCACAATACTCAATATCCATCTCTTTCTTTTCTCCATACTTTCATTGTATTCATTCATATTTTAATTATGCAGTAAATGATTGATTCCTTCAGATATCGTATAACTGATCCGTTTCATAGATTCATCAATATTTTTTGGTGTAACATGCATGGAAATAAATTCTTCATCAATATTTTCAGAAACATTTTCCAGAGATTTTTCTCCAAAAACATCATGAATGATCGCTGGAACAGAAATTACCGTTGGAACACCAATTGCAAGAACTGGAACACCGATCGTATGCTGTGTAATCTCATTCCTATGGTTTCCAACACCTGAACCCGGTGCAATTCCCGTATCGCTGATCTGAATCGTTTTATTTAACCTGCTATAACTTCTGGCCGCCAGAGCATCGATCACGATAACAACATCTGGTTTTATCCGGTCTGCTAACGATTCTAAAATCTCACTTGTCTCAATTCCCGTCTGTGCCATAACCCCCGGTGCGATCGCACTTAGTTCAAATTGATAATTTCCAATCCCCTCTTTTGCAAATGTCTTGTAATATATAGATTGTTCACAACTTTAGGCCCTAACGAATCCGCTGTCACATCAGCATTTCCAAGTCCTGCGATCAGTATTTTTTTCTTTTTGTTTTAACATTTCCTTTAAATTTAAAAACAATGCTTCACTCATTTCTTTATGAAAACTACCATCGTTTGTCGACAGATCTTTCGCTTCGATCGTAATATAGGTTCCCTTTGGTTTTCCTAAAGAGTCCTCCCCTTTTTTGTTTTTGATGATGATCTTTGTTTCTTTTATATGATTCGTTGTATCAATTCTTGTCTTTACGATAATTCCTGACTGTGCAGAGCCAATATTCTTCTCTTCTTTTAATTCCAGTGCCAGATCTGTACGATTTTGCATTGATTTTTCCTCCTTTTTCTCTAGTATGTGATTGTATTTAAAAAAATATTACATTTTTTCCCCAAAGATATTGACAAATTCAATCATTTTCTATAAGATATAACAGTATGTTTTGTGTATAGCTAACCGTGTCTCGCTATAGACAAGATTCAAGAAAAGAAAGAAATTTAAGTTATCATATTGGAGGTGCCCACTTTGGCAAATATTAAATCAGCAAAAAAAAGAATCAAAGTTATCAACACAAAAAACAGAAAGAAATAAAGCAATCAAAACTAAAGTTAAAACATATATCAAAAAAGTAGAAGCAGCAATCGCAGCTAACGATAAAGCAGCAGCTTCTGAAGCTTTAACAGCTTGCATTTCTGAAATCAGCAAAGCTACTTCTAAAGGAATCTTCCACAAGAATACAGCTTCTAGAAAGATTGCTCGTTTATCTAAAGCCGTTAACGCTATTGCTTAATCAGATATCAAGAAACGAATTTTAATAAAATTAACCCGAAAAAAAAAGAAGCCACCGTCAGGCTTCTTTTTTTCATCATTTTTATTATACTAGACTTCTTCTATCTTAAATTGATTGATTTATTTCTGACTGAACTGGATCAACAATAGTTCTACCCCAACTCTGTCGCTGATCTTTCCTGTTTTAATTGATTCATCAGTTTTTGCACATGCTTCGATCATATCTCTGAGTGTATCCATTGAAAACATTTTCGCTTGATCTTTTAACTTTCCTGCAACAAATGCTGGAACTTTCATCTGCTTTGCGATCATCCCATTGCTCTTTCCAAGACAATCTAAATCTTTCACCTGAAGTAGCTGATTACACTGTCTGACTAACAATGCCAGAATTCCAAATGGTGATTCCTTTAACTCGATCAGATCATAATATAGTGTCAATACTTTTTCTCTTTGCTTTCTCGCAATTGCCTCAAGCATCACAAAGATCTGATTTGTCGTCTGAGAAGATGTCAACTCTTCCAGATCACGGATCGTAATTTCTTCTCTCTCTCCAACATAGGAGATCAATTTCTCTAATTCATTTTTTAAAGATACATATCAGATCCACAGCGATATAAAAAACTTCGCATCGTTGCAGATGACATCTGTTTTCCTTCTTTCTTAAGCAATGAGATCAGCCATCTGGATAATTCTTTATCTCCAGCAGATTCAAAACATACCGCATGTCCTTCCTTCGAAAGAAATTTATAAATCTTTGAACGCTTATCTACACTATCTTCTATAAAAAGCACAACACTTGTATCCGAGGCTTCCTTTAATCCTTCAATAAACGTATCATCACTTTTCTTTCCAAGTCCTGTTTCATCCAAGATCAAAAACCTATGATCACTAAAAAACGGCAGTGTTTTAGCAAGTTCAACAATCTCTATCGCATCAGCCCTTTTTCCTTCAAAATAAGAATAGTTCATCGTATCATCTTCTGAAACTAATGCTTTCTTTAACTGGTTTTTCATCTGGGAGATCATATATTTTTCTTCCCCGTAGAATAGATAAAAACGTTCGTATGTATTTGTCTTGATATCTTCTAATATTTTCTTCATATTCTTTGCATCTCTTTCTATAGCTTTTGATAGTATACCTTTTTTTTGAAGATTTTCAACCATCTCTTCTTTTGAAAAAAATAATCGCACCACTTCGATCTGTTCTATAAATCTTTGTGCGATATGTCTGTAGTCTGTGGATAGTTTCTAAATGTGGGTGTCCATATCTATTTTGTTTTCCACAAGAGATGACCGTCTGTTTCGGCTGAACCTTTTGTAAAAATTCATTACTCGTGGAATTTTTTGACCCATGATGTGCTGCTTTTAATATATCTGCTCTTTCCAATTCTTCTGATAATAGTTCTTCTTCGCCTTCTTTTTCCACATCTCCCGTTAACAGCACCCGATATCCAAGTATTTTTCCCTGCATTACCAACGATGCCACATTCTTTTCCATCTGACTGTTCTTTTGAGGATGCAACACTTTCAAACTTCCATCTTTTGTAGTGATCTGCCTTCCTCTTGAAAGATAAAAAATAGTTGTTCCTCGTTTCTTCGCTATACCTATGATCTTTTTCATTGTCTCATCTTTTGGAATCTCTGGAAGCCCAAGATACTTAATTTTCCCCATCTCAAGTAATTCCTTGATCCCAGAATAATGATCGATATCCATATGACTGATCACCGCAATCTGAATCTTCTGATACCCCAGATATTTCATATACGGAAGAATCCGATATCTTCCAACCTGATCTTCACTGCTGCTTCCACCATCAAATATGATCGCCCCAGACTTCGTATCTGCTACAAAACAATCTCCCTGCCCAACATCAAGAAATGCCAGACTCTTTCTTCTTGCCATTGGGATCCATATCAAAATGATCATGATAACATAAGCCAGACTGATCCTGATATGTCGATTTTGTCCATTTTTCTTCCATATCCACAATCCGGTCATAAAATAAAATAAGAGTACCCATAAAAATGGTACATGTCCGATCGTCAACATCCCATAAGACTGTCTGGAAATCCACAAAACCCCTTGGATCATCCATGAGATTGCTTCATGAAATACGGTATACGGCAAAAAAATCAAAAGAAAAGCTAAAGTAAAAGCACACGTTGCCAGTGGTACTGCTGCTACATTCGCAAGAAAAGAAAAAGCTGGAGCTTCATATTGAAAATATATGATCAATGGCAGCATCCCTATCTGGATAAAAATACAAAACGATAAAGATTCCTTCAACTTATAATATTTACCTTTCATCTTTGGTTTAACAAGTTGATAGATTGCGATCACAAAAACTGCTGTAAATGAATATAAAAACCCGTATCATAGATTCTGTACGGACACATTATAAGTAAGACAATTCCTGCAAAAGCTCCTGCAGACATCATATCATAGTGTTCTCCTAATATCTCTGACAGGAAGTAAACACCCAACATCATCACTGCACGAAGTGACGATCCCGATCCACCTGTTAAAATACAATAAAACACTGCGCCTGTCATTCCTGCCAGTGAACCAACTACAAAATTTCCACACCACTTGCGAACCAATTTATATACCCTTCTTCCTGCCAACGATATATGAAGTCCTGATACCGCAAGTAAATGAATTAATCCACTTTCCTTAAAGTCATCTTTAACCTCATCACTCAGTCCATTTTTATCACCTATTAACATCCCCTTTAAGAAATCACTTACCTCATTTTTGTATTGAATTTCTAACTGATGTTTCATGTACTCTCTACATTGCAAGATCTTTTCCTGAAAATATATATTTTGATGTCCTTCGATCTCAATATTTTTCGAATATACATGATAGTAAATTCCTTTACTGAAATAATAATGTCTGCTTGAAAATTGGCCAGGGTTAGCTGTATCTTCCCATTCTTCTAATTCTCCTTGAAACCGAAGAATATCTCCTGGAATGATCTTTTCATCCTCGGGTGTATATAAAAGGATCTTCCCCTCCTAAAATCTTTATTTTTTAAAAGTACTGCTAACTTTCCCTTCTTTGTTTTCGATACTTCTAAAACTCTTCCCATTGTATATTCTGTTGCCTTTTCCTTTACCTGGATCAGATCAAGTTTCATGGAAGTCTTAAAACCTAACGATAATAAAATTCCTGCAAGTATCCCAACTACAACCCATCCATAACGCCTATCACTAAAAATCAAGGACGCCAACAGACAAATACCTGTCAATAGGTAAAAAGCCGCTGTCATGGACATAATATTCCATACAACGGCTGTTCCGGATAACACTCCGGCAAATATAAGAACCATCGGTCTTTGTTTCATAAATTATTTCATTGGCAACTTACCAAATACAAAACTATCTCTTCCAAGAGCACCAATTGCTGTACCATCTGTATCAAGCATTGGCTCTCCAGAAATTGAAAATGATACATAATTGATATCTTTTAACTGAGTCAGTGTATATACAATACCAGCACGGCAGATCAAATCTCTATTCTCTGAAATTCGTTTATACCCTGTCGAAAAATCAATCTCAACGATATTTGTATTCACTGATACACCATTGATCATAATTCTCTTTGGAATCACTGAGCGTATCTTATCACTCTTTGGAGTCTGTTGAAGTTTCTTTAATAAAATCTTCACTTTCTGCTGCTGATTCCCTTCAAGCTCCACATTTTCTTTCTTCATGATCAATTTCGTAACATCATTATTAGTATAGTAAATTGCTGTTCCTTTTTGATTGCCTTGGTCATTGGTTTCTTTTTTTGACCGGCATCCTGCCACTAAAGTCATCAAAGCCAGACAAAGCAAAAAGATCATGCATAATTTTCTTTTCTTCATCTCTTCCTCCTAGCCTTTATACTTTAATGGAATTCTAAGTGTAAATGTTGTTCCTTCACCAACCTTACTGTATAACTTAATCTCTCCATTATGAAGAGAAACAACGCTCTTTGTGATCGCTAATCCAAGTCCTGTGCCTCCAGTATCTCTTGATCTTGCTTTATCCACGCGATAAAAACGATCAAATACCTGATCCTGGCAATCCTCAGGAATTCCAACACCAGAATCTGCAACTTTCACATAAAAATACTTATGATCTGCATTCAGTGTCACGCGGATCCACCCATCATCTTTGTTATACTTGATACCATTCTCGATCAGATTCGTAAGCCCTAAAGACAACTTCACTTCATCAATCTCTGCTGTTACCGGACGGAAACTTTCAAAGATCAATTCGATATTACGCTGCAGAGCCAATGGTTTTAAACGCTTCATGATAATCTCCAACAATTCATTGATACTTACTGTTGTGATCTGAAGCTGCGCTGCTTTCTTGTCTAGTTTCACCAGAGATAACAGATCTGAAATGATCACGTTCTCACGGTCGATCTCAGCAACGATATCCTGCATGAATTCTCGATATAATTCAGCCGGAACCTGATCTCCCTGCTGAATTAAGGAATCTGCAAGAACTTTCATCGATGTCATTGGTGTCTTTAACTCATGCGATACATTCGATACAAACTCCTGTCTTGAATCTTCCAACGTCTGCATTCTTCCAAGAATCTCATTAAAACGCTGCACAATACTGCGTACTTCTAGGAATCCTGTCTCTTCAATGGATTCATCTTCATGACCAGCCGCAATAAAATCAACATCTCTCTGAATCTTCTTTAAATCTCTCGTCAGCAGATAACTAATGATCATTGCCATTGATAATCCACAGATGATACATGCTACCAGCAGCATATTCCTGCGATGCTCCATCTCCGTAACTGCTCCCATCATATCCTCAGATGGCACAGTCGCCTGCACAGCTCCCAGGATATGATTCTGCTTTCCAGCTTTTGATACGATCGGAACCATCACTTCGATATACTTTCCACTCTCTGATACAATCCTTGTCTTCTTTCCATCCATAACATCCAATACATTATCATTTAAAAAGAATCTAGACTGAAAATCTGTATGAGTATCCTTGATGATCTTATAATTATTCTTAATTACGATGATCCGCCCATTCATACTTGCTGCAAGTTCATCAATCTGATTAGAAAGAGAGTTGGAGCCATCATCTAAATGAAAATCGACTCCAACTACCTGATCACCAAGCCAGCTACACTGACTGACCACACTATCCACTTTCTGGTCATATGTTTTCTGACGATATCCATCATTTAACAACTTACTAAATAAAACTGATATCAATGTCGTCAGAAGGAAAACTGACAAGAAAATAAAGAACTGCATACTATGTAAAAAGGCAAATCTGTTCTTCTTAGGACTGAAAATAGTAACCTACCCCCCACTTTGTATGTACATAGTCCGGTACTCCCGGATTCACTTCGATCTTCTCTCTCAATCTTCGGATATGCACGTCAACCGTTCTTGCATCCCCCGGATAATCATATCCCCATACTGTATTCAACAAATCCTCTCTGCTGTATACTTTGTTTGGATGAAATACCAGTAACTCTAACAAGTCAAATTCTTTCGCTGTCAGGTTCACTTCTTTGCCATGAATATGCACTCTGCGGCTTTCGCAGTCAATCTTTAAACCTCTGCATTCTACAACCTTTGCTGATTCTTCTTCTTTCACATCGTGATGTGCGCTTCGACGTAAGATTGCTTTGATCCTTGCCTTTACTTCCAGAATATTAAATGGCTTTGTGATATAATCATCTGCCCCATATTCAAGGCCAAGAATCTTATCCATATCTTCTCCCTTAGCCGTCAACATAATGATCGGGACGCTAGAGAATTCACGAATTGCCTGACAAACCTCAAACCCAGTCAGTCCTGGAAGCATTACGTCAAGGAGAATAATATCATATTGATTCTCTTTGGCTTTCTCTAATGCTTCTTCTCCATCATAAGCACAATCTACTTGCATCTCATCTTGTTCCAGACTGAATTTGATGCCCTTCACAATTAGTTTTTCATCATCAACAACTAAGACCTTCCTCATTTTTCCACCTCTAAAATTATATTGTTATCTTGTCTTTGATCTTATGATATATCCCCTCTTTAATTCCCTGAATCTTCATAATATCTGAAATATCAGAAAAAGGGCCATGTTCCTCTCGATAAGAGATAATATCAGAAGCCTTCGCTTCCCCTATCCCTGAAAGCGTCATCAACTCCTTGACACCTGCAGTATTGATATTGATCTTTCCAGAGGAAGATTGCACTGCTTTGGAATCAGATCCTTCATTCTTCGCTGTCTGTTTCTTTGACGGAATCGTTATCTGCTGCCCGTCTTTCATCTTCTCTGCCTGATTAATACTCTCTGCTGAAGCCTTCTTAGTTAGTCCACCAGCTGCTTTCACAGCAGAAACAATACGTTCACCTTTCGAAAAACGATAAACTCCTGGATGTTTTACTTCTCCACATACATAGACATAAATAGTTTCCTTAGAAGAAGACTTCTCAGCCGTTGTCTTTGTCTCCTTCTTTGGTTCTATCGATACTTCCTTCCTGCGGCTACATCCAATGGACATCATAAAAACCATCAGCAAAATGGTTATCACTTTAACTCTTCTAAACAACATAAACCTCCCGGTCTTATACAAAGAGTCTGGAACATGTAAATCTAACTTCTATTTTAGCGAAAATTATAATACTTTACAAGAGATATTTATGATTTCCATTTAAATATTATCAATCCTGTGACAAACAAAACCACTCCTAAAAGCTTTACCCATGCAAAAGCTGTTTTTTCCACACCAAACAGACCGAAAACCTCGATCAGATAGGAAACAACACTTTGTGATGCGACGATCAGCATTGCTGACTGTGCAGGTCCTAAACTTGCCACACTTTTGATCACTGTAAATGTGATCACAGCTCCGATCACTCCTCCTAATAAAAGGTATCTTGGGCTGACCTTTAAAAGCATCGTAAAACTTTGCTCCCTCTCAGCGATCAACCAGATCAACAAACATGCGAGAAATCCTGTTGCCTGTACAAATGTACTCGTTGTCCATGTACTGCTTTGTTTAGTTACTTCTGTGTTAAATACACCTTGAATACTCATTAAAGCTCCTGAAATCAATGCAATGATCAATCCAAACATATAAAACCTCCATGAAAAACTATCTTTTTACGGATAGTTTTTCCATAGAGGTCTTTTTTATACATTCTATGCGATACAGTCTTCTAAAATAGAAATCATCTCATCTACATGTTCTTTTTCAATCACAAGCGGCGGTACAAAACGAATGACATTATTTCCTGCAGAAATTATAATCAATCCTTTCTCCAGTGCTTTCTTAACGATATCTCCAACTGGATGATCTGTATCAAATTCAAGTCCTTGCATTAATGCAATTCCACGATGTCCTGTGATACAGTCATATCTCTCTTTTAACTCTTCTAATTTATCCCACAGGTAAGCTCCGATTTCTTTTGCATGTTCTGGAACCTGTAACTTCTCAAACTGGTCAAATACTGCATTGATCGCCGCTGCTGCGAATGGATTTCCACCATAAGTTGTTCCATGATCACCTGGTACTAAAGCCCCATCAGCCTTTTCACCTACAACAAACGCCCCAACAGGAACACCACATCCAAGCGCTTTTGCAAGTGTTAAGACATCCGGTTTTACTCCATAAAGATCATGTGCAAACAAAGATCCACAGCGCCCCATTCCACACTGAATCTCATCAAAGATCAGTAAGATATCTTTCTCATCGCAGACTTTACGAAGTCCCTCTAAGAATTCTTTATCCGCTGGGAAAATTCCACCTTCACCCTGAACAACTTCACATATGATTCCACAAGTTTTATCTGTGATCTTTGATACAACATCTTCTAAGTTATTGAATTCTGCAAATACAGCACGAAATTCTTTTGGAACAAATCCATCCTGATAATGACTGTTACCAGTCACTGATAAAGCTCCCTGGCTTCTTCCGTGGAATGAATGATTCATTGCGATAAATTCATAATCTTTGGAATCGTCTTTATTATATGCATATTTTCTTGCAACTTTTAACGCACCTTCGATTGCTTCTGTTCCACTGTTTGTAAAGAAGACTTTTTTAAGCCCTGAAGCATCGACGATCTTCTTTGCAGCTTCTACTGCTGGAATATTGTAATATAAGTTTGATGTATGGATCAATTTATCAATCTGGTCTTTTAATGCCTGATTGTATGCTTCATTTCCATATCCTAATGCAAATACAGCAATTCCTGCACCAAAATCCAGATATTTCTTCTGGTCAGCATCATATAAATAGACACCTTCCCCTTTTTCTAATACAACTGGAAAACGATTGTATGTCTTTAAGATATACTGTTCTCCCTGCTCAATATATTCCTGCTGAGTTTTCATCTTAACATCCTTCCTCATCTTCTTCGTTGAATAATGGTTTATCAAATAATGGTTCTTTTAAGATGGCTGTTCCAATACCTTTTTCTGTGAAGAATTCCAGTAACAGACAATTTGTTAAACGTCCGTCTAAGATATGGACTCTGGATACTCCACCTTCGATCGCTTCAATACAGTTCTTAAGTTTTGGAAGCATTCCTCCTCCAACAACTCCGTTATCGATAAATTCTTTTGCCTGTTTAAGATCCATCTCAGAGATCAATGTTGATTTATCTTCTGGATCTACGAATACCCCTTCGATATCAGTTAAGAATACCAGTTTTTCTGCATTCAATGCTTCTGCAACTGCACATGCTGTGTCATCCGCATTAATATTATATGGTTCATAGTTATCTCCTAAACCAATTGGGGAAATAACTGGTACAAAATCATCTTCGATTAATGCTTCAAGAAGTGTTGTATCGACACTCTTAACCTCACCGACATATCCAAGATCTTTTCCAGGCATTTCTTTTTTCTTTACACGGATCATTTCAGCATCTTTTCCAGAAAGACCTACGGCTTTAACCCCAACTTCTGCCATCATGGCCACCAGTTCCTGATTGACTTTAAATAATACCATTTCAGCAACTTCCATTGTCTCTTTATCTGTCACACGAAGTCCATGGTAAAATTCTGGTTCTTTTCCTGACATACGAACCCATTTACTGATCTCTTTTCCACCACCATGTACGATGATCGGTTTCATACCTACTAGTTTTAATAGTGCAACATCTCTGATCACGCTTTTTTGAAGATTCTTGTCTTTCATAGCGCTTCCACCGTATTTTACAACAACGTAACAGTTATTGAAACGACGGATATATGGTAATGCCTCTGTTAATACTTTTGCTTTTTGTTTTGACTGCTCGATCAATTCGTTAATTTCATTTCTCATCTGTTCCATTGATTCTTCCTTTCATAGTTGTCTGCTTTTATGCCTTTTATTTTGTCGTCTATCTATAATAATCTTATTCTTATGATCGGTAATCTGCATTAATTGTTACATAATCGTGTGTCAGATCACATCCCCATGCAGTTGCTTCAAACACTCCATTATGAACATCAATATCTGCTGTCACTGCATCTGCAGATAATACTTTCGTTGCCTCATCTTCAGAATAATCTGTTGCAATTCCGTCTTTTACGATCTCGATCACACCATCCGCACTTTTTAAACTAATATCAACCTTGACTGGATCAAAATCAACTCCAGCATAACCAAGTGCACAAAGAATTCTTCCCCAGTTTGCATCTTTTCCGTAAATTGCTGCTTTTGTAAGACTTGATGTTACGACAGATTTGCTTAAGATCTTCGCATTTTCTTTGGAGTCTGCACCAGCTACATGAACTTCAAATAAACGTGTACATCCTTCTCCATCCCCTGCGATCTGTTTTGCAAGAGACTGGTTAACATATAATAATCCTTCTCTGAATGCTTCATAGTCTGCATCTTTTTCTGTAATTTTTTTATTTTCTGCCATTCCATTTGCAAATACAAAAACCGTATCATTTGTAGATGTATCTCCATCAACTGATACCATATTGAATGTATCTTCAATGAGTTCCCTCTGCAGTTCTAATAATAAAGCTTTATCGATTGCTGCATCTGTAGTGATAAATCCAAGCATTGTTCCCATGTTTGGGTGGATCATTCCAGAACCTTTGCACATACCTGCAATTGTAACTGTCTTTCCATTGATCTCTACTTCTACTGCCGCTTCTTTTGGTTTTGTATCGGTTGTAAGGATAGCCCAGGATGCATCTTCTTCACTTTGTCTGTCTGCTTTTAATTCTGGAACTAACTTCTTGATCCCTTCTTTGATCACATCCATTGGCAGCTGCTGTCCGATAACTCCTGTGGAACCTACGACAACTTCCTCTGGTTTAATATCTAACAATTTCGCTACTTCTTTTGCTTCTGTTACAACATTCTCATATCCTTGTGCACCCGTACATGCATTTGCAATTCCTGTATTAATTACCACTGCTCTGACTGCTTCTTGTTCTTCTACGATCTTCTTTCCCCATAAAACTGGAGCGGCTTTTACAATGTTCTTTGTAAATGTTCCTGCAATCTTTGCTGGCACTTCACTTACGATCATTGCCATGTCTTTGTTTGTCTTCCCTGATTTCACTCCGGCACGAAGTCCTGCACATTTAAAACCTTTTGGAGCTGTTACTCCGGCATTGATGATCTTCATAATTCTAGTCCTTCCTTACCAAAGCCCTATGGGAACATTGGTACTAATTCTAATCCTTCAGTTTCTTTTAATCCAAACATAAGATTCATGTTCTGTACGGCCTGTCCAGCTGCACCTTTTACAAGGTTGTCCATGGCACCCATCATGATAATACGGTTTGTACGTTTATCGATCTTAAAGTTGACATCCACATAGTTACTTCCCTCTACCCATCTTGTCTCAGGGCAGACATCTTTATCTAACACTCTGACGAATTTTTCATTCTTATAATAAGAGTCGTAGATTGCTTTCACTTCTTCGTAACTTACATCTTTCTTAAGTGTTGCATATGCTGTCACTAAAATTCCACGGTTCATTGGAATTAAGTGTGGTGTGAAGTTTAATAATACTTCTTCTCCAGATGCATAGCTTAACTGATCTTCGATCTCTGGCGTATGTCTGTGAGTTGCAACTCCATATGCTTTGATATTTTCATTTACTTCACAATATAAGTTATTGACTTTCGCACCACGTCCAGCTCCGGATGTTCCTGATTTAGCATCGATGATCACACTGTTCATCTCAATGAGTCCTTCTTTCGCCATTGGATAAATGGATAATGTAGAACATGTTGGATAGCATCCTGGGTTAGCAATCAGTCGTGCTTTCTTGATATCTTCACGATTGATCTCGCAAAGTCCATAAACTGCCTCATCAATAAATTCTGGACTCTGATGTTTGATCCCATACCATTCTTCATATCGATTTACATCTTTAATACGGAAGTCCGCACTTAGATCAATGATCTTAACTTTAGATAAGATTTCTTCTGATACTAAAGAACTACAAAGTCCCTGCGGTGTTGCTGTAAAGATCACATCCACTTTAGATGCAAGCTCATCCATGTTATCATCCAGACATTTGTCATCAACGATCTGGAACATATTTCTAAATACTTCATAATATTTCTGGTCTATATAACTTCTGGATCCATACCATACAACCTCTGCATCTTTATGCTGTGTAAGGATTCTTACAAGTTCTTGTCCTGCGTAACCTGTGGATCCAATGATTCCTGCTTTGATCATGTTAATCTCCTTGTCCTTCTCTTTATAATGTAGGTTATTTTTTAATCATTGTTCATAAGTATACAACTGAATTTTAAAATATGCAATAGTTTTGTATAAATATGCAATTATTTTTCATTTTATTCATTTTATATTATAAATATTCATTATTTTCGAAAATAATCCTTGCAAAAGATGTAAATATAACGTATATTAGTAAACAAGCAAATATTTATATGAACATACGGGATTTTCAATATCAGATCCTATATATAATAGGAAAACATCCCGTCAATATACACTTAGGAGGATTTATTTCATGAAAGAAAAAGTTGTTTTAGCATATTCCGGAGGTCTTGATACTACAGCTCTGATTCCTTGGCTTAAGGAAACATTTGACTATGAAGTTATCTGTTGCTGTGTTAACTGTGGACAGGGTAACGAATTAGATGGACTTGATGAAAGAGCAAAATTATCCGGAGCATCTAAATTATATATCGAAGATATCGTTGATGATTTCTGCGATAACTATATCATGCCATGCGTACAGGCTGGTGCTGTATACGAACATCAGTATCTTCTTGGAACATCTATGGCTCGTCCAGCAATCGCTAAGAAATTAGTTGAAATCGCCAGAAAAGAAAATGCTGTTGCAATCTGCCACGGTGCCACAGGAAAAGGAAATGACCAGATCCGTTTTGAACTTGGTATCAAAGCATTAGCTCCAGACATCAAGATCATTGCTCCATGGCGTATGACAGATGTATGGACAATGCAGTCTCGTGAAGATGAGATCGAATTCTGTGAAGCACACGGAATCCACCTTCCATTTGACGCAAGCCACAGCTACAGCCGTGACCGTAACTTATGGCATATCAGTCACGAAGGTCTTGAATTAGAAGATCCTTCTTTAGCACCAAACTATGACAACATGCTTGTTTTAGGAGTAGCTCCAGAAAACGCTCCAGATAAAGATACAGAAGTTACTATGACATTTGAAGCTGGTGTTCCTAAAACATTAAACGGAAAAGAAATGAAAGTTTCTGAGATCATCACTGAATTAAACCGTCTTGGTGGTGAAAATGGTATCGGTATCGTTGATATCGTTGAGAACCGTGTTGTAGGAATGAAATCTCGTGGTGTATATGAAACTCCAGGTGGAACAATCTTAATGGCAGCTCACGATCAGTTAGAAGAATTAATCCTTGACCGTGAAACAATGGAAGCTAAGAAGAAACTTGGAAGCCAGATGGCTCAGGTTGTATACGAAGGAAAATGGTTCACACCACTTCGTGAAGCAATCCAGGCATTCGTTACATCTACTCAGCAGTATGTAACAGGTGAAGTTAAATTCAAACTTTACAAAGGTAATATCATCAAGGCTGGAACTACTTCTCCATACAGCTTATACAACGAATCTTTAGCATCTTTCACAACTGGTGATATGTATGATCATCATGATGCGGATGGATTTATTACATTATTTGGACTTCCTTTAAAAGTTCGTGCTATGAAGATGCAGGAAGCTGAGAAGAACAACAACAAGTAATTTGACGTAGTCGTTCGAATGTATATGAGAAAAACGAAATCATAGTATAAAAGATCCAGACCAGAAATTTTGCTCGCCGTTTTGAACGGTCGCTGATTCGCAAACTTTCCTTCGATAACTCGCGCTCAAGGGTACTAAAATCAGTAATCTTTGACGCTCAAACAATCGACCAAGTTTGCTGCGAACCGTTACAAAACGACGGACTAAAATTTCAATGGTTCTGGATCTTTTATACTATAATTTCGTTTTTTCTCATATACACAGACGGCTATTCAAATCACCACAAATGTGTATGTTAAACGATATTGGATTTCTATATTTATACTGAAATTATTGAATATTATAAAAATGGTTATCTGT
>ENA-OUNH01000090-OUNH01000090.1-human-gut-metagenome-genome-assembly--contig:-NODE-90-length-34606-cov-4.770585_pt1 | contig 34606 bp, 29 predicted proteins | sample MGYA00242806_ERZ504814 | MGnify/ENA primary metagenome ERZ504814 (study PRJEB26092, sample SAMD00036389) | human gut metagenome | host: Homo sapiens | study: EMG produced TPA metagenomics assembly of...
GTTGAGACAGGGAAGGAGATGATCCTTCTCGGAAACGGTGTGGGGAATTTGGAAAGAAGCCTACAGAGCAGATCGAGAAACTTCCCGGAGCCAAAGTATATTCTCTTGTCACAAGAAGGAAGCAGGAGTCTGTTCTGAAAACGGTCAATGGAATCCGCCCGGAGTTTATTGAGGCAACAGGAAAGATCATTGAAGAAGCAGAGAACGTGTTTCAGAAGATCAATCATGAGATGCTGCTTCCGTTGGCAGATCATATTGCGCTTGCAGCGAAGAGAGCGAAGGAGAACCGCCAGCTTCCGAATCCATTTACACCGGATATCCGTGTGTTGTTTGGAGAGGAGTATCAAGTGGCCCTGAAAGGGCGGGAAATTATACAGCAGCTGACAGGATATGAAATCTCAGAGGATGAAGTCGGATTCATTACGCTACATATCCATGCAGGCCTTTCTGATGAGGCAGTATCCCAGACTCTGGATGCGACCAGGATTGTAAATGAAGGGATTGCCATGATTGAACAGGAATTCGATCAGAAGCTGGAGAGCGGTTCACTTGGATGTACACGTCTGATGAGCCATATGTATTATATGATTCTGAGAACCCGTAAGGGTGAAGGGACGAATGCAGACTTTAATGATTTCATTTTTCAGAATTACCCAAGGACCGGAGAGGCGGCGAAGAGAGTGTGTGACTATATGTCCAGACAGCTGAAACAGCCGGTCGCAAAAGAAGAAATCGGATTTCTTGCAATCCATATCCAGCGGGTTATTTCGCCGGATACGGTATGACCGTGTGCTCTTGAAATACTGTATACTATGATATATAGTAGTGGATAAGAGCGAAAGGGGAATCCGCAGAATGTATAAGATTCTAATCATAGAAGATGACCTTGTGATGGCAGGGGCAATTAAAAAAGAGATGGAAGCGTGGGGAAATGAAGCACGTTATGTGGAAGATTTTGCAAAGGTTCTTGAGACATTTGCAGAGTACGGTCCACATCTGGTGCTTTTGGATATCACGCTTCCTTTTTATAATGGATACCACTGGTGCAACGAGATCCGTAAGATATCGAGCGTGCCGGTGATCTTTATCTCTTCGGCAGCGGATAATATGAATATTATCATGGCGATGAATATGGGCGGAGATGACTTTGTGGCAAAACCGTTTGACTTAAGTGTACTGACAGCAAAGATTCAGGCTCTGCTGAGGAGAACGTATGATCTATCAGGAAAAGTACCGATGTTGGAACATAGAGGAGCAATCCTGAACCTCTATGATACAACAATGACTTATAATGGAGAAAAAATTGAGTTGACAAAGAATGAATTTCGTATCTTGCAGACATTGATGGAGAATAAAGGACGCGTGGTCAGCAGAGACACGCTAATGACAAAGCTGTGGGAGACAGATAATTATATCGAAGAGAATACATTGACAGTCAATGTCGGAAGACTTCGGAAAAAGCTGGAAAAAGCGGGAATGGAAGGCTTTATCAAGACGAAAGTCGGCGGTGGATATATCATCGAGAAGGAGTTAAAAAATGTTTTTACAATATTTGAAAAGAATTCGCTTTGTGCTTCTGTGGAGTTTGCTGTGTGCGGGAATCTTTTTTCTGATTTTTGTGCTGGAAGAGATTAATCTGAAGGCAGCGGTTTATCCGACAGTGTTGTGTCTGGCATTTGGATTACTTTTTCTTCTCTGTGGATATTTGCGGTATAAGAAAACCGGGCAGAAGCTGGAACATTTGCTGCAAGGAGAAGGACCTTATGAGGATTCACTTCCGGTGGCACAAGATGGAATTGAGTCAGGATATCAGGAGCTGATCAGAAAAGAAGAACAACAGCAAAGAAAAGAACATGCCAGATGGGAGAAGTCCGGTCAGGACATGGAGGACTATTATGCAACCTGGGTGCATCAGATCAAGGCACCGATTGCTGTGATGAATGTATTACTCCAGCAGGAAGATACCGAGACGAATCAGAATCTGAAAGCTGAACTGTTCCGGGTGGAGCAGTATGTGGAGATGGCACTTGGGTATGTGCGTCTTGACAGTGGCACGAAGGATCTGGTGATCGCACGGTATCCTTTGGATGAAATTGTAAGAAAATCAATCCGTAAATATGCCGGTCAGTTTATTCGAAGGAGAATCCGTCTGATCTATGAAGGGACAGATCAGATTGTTTTGACGGATGAGAAATGGCTTTCATTTATCATTGAACAACTGTTGTCCAATGCAGTGAAGTATACGCTGAAAGGAACAGTGACGATCACTGTCAGTGAAGAAAAGAAACTGACGGTTACAGATACCGGAATGGGAATTGCACCGGAGGATCTGCCGAGAATCTTTGAAAAAGGATATACGGGATATAATGGAAGAATGGAACGGAAATCAACGGGAATCGGTCTGTATCTGAGTCAGATGGCGGCAAAGAAACTTGGGCATCAGATCACGGTTGTGTCGAAGCTGGGGGAAGGTAGCAGTTTTACAATAGATCTGGCAGAGTATCCGTTGAGAACAGAGTAAAACACTAAATCACACAGAGAGAAGCAAGTGACAAAATTGTCACATCAGACAGCTGGAATGTCACAGAAATCAATGTCGGCATTCTGGCTGTATTGTTATACTGAGGATGTTGAAAGAAAGAAGAGGAGGTCGTAAGAAATGACAGTTTTGGAAGTAGAAAATTTGAAAAAAATATACCGTCCGCGTTTTGGCGGTAATCAGGTACAGGCACTCTCTAAGGTAACATTCTCAGTAGAAGAGGGCGAATATGTAGCAATCATGGGAGAGAGTGGTTCGGGTAAGACGACATTACTGAACATGCTGGCAGCATTGGATAAACCAACTGAAGGGGAAGTTTATCTGGATGGAAAACCGTTATCAGCAATCCGTGAGAAGGATCTGTCCAAGTTCAGGAGAGATCATCTTGGGTTTGTATTTCAGGATTTCAATCTTTTGGATACATTTAATCTAAAGGACAATATCTTACTGCCACTGGTACTGCAGGGAGTTGATTACAGGAAAATGAATGTCAGGATGATGCCAATCGTGAAAGAACTTGGAATTGCAGGACTTCTGGAGAAGTATCCCTATGAGGTGTCAGGAGGACAGAAGCAGCGTGCAGCAGTGGCGAGAGCGCTGATCACAGATCCGAGACTGATCCTGGCGGATGAGCCGACCGGGGCACTCGATTCGAAATCAACGGATGAATTGCTCGGGGTATTTGAGCGGATCAATCAATCGGGACAGACGATCCTTATGGTAACACATTCTGTCAAAGCAGCGAGCAAGGCCGGGAGAGTGTTATTTATTAAAGACGGAGAAGTTTTCCACCAGGTATATAAAGGCGAACAGACAGATGAACAGTTCTATCAGAATATCTCAGCGACACTTACAATGCTTGCGACAGGTGGTGAGAGACAATGAAAAGTGGACTTTATCTGAAACTTTCCGTTAATGGAATTAAGAAAATAAGAAGCTGTATCTTCCTTATCTGATCACTTGTATCTGTATGGTTATGATGTTCTATCTGATCGATTATCTTGCAGTGAGTCCGCAGTTTGCCAAGATCAAAGGTGGGGATACTATGCAGATGATCCTTGGATTTGGTTCTGGTGTGATCTCAATCTTTTCTCTGATCCTTCTGTATTACACAAATTCATTTCTGATCCGCAGACGACAGAGAGAGTTTGGGTTGTATCACATCCTTGGAATGGGAAAAATTGACCTTGTAAAAATCATGGTTCTTGAGAATCTGCTCATCAGTGTTGTGACGATTGCAGGAGGGATCGTGGGAGGAATCCTGTTTTCTAAATTGGGGGAACTTCTGGCAGCGAAGATACTTGGAAGTAATGCTGGACTTTCTATGAAGATCAGTGTTCCGGCACTTGTGGCTACGGCACTGTTATTCCTGGTCATTTTTGCATTGATCATGCTTCGGATGATTGTGTCCGTCTATCGGTTAAAACCTGTAGAACTTTTAAAAAGTGAAAAGACAGGAGAGAAACCTCCGAAGGCAAACTGGATCTTTGCAGTACTCGGGTTGCTTCTGCTTGGTGTGGCTTATTATTTATCCCTGACAATCAAAGATCCGCTTGTAGCGATGATCTGGTTTATGGTTGCCGTCGTGCTGGTAATCCTTGCAACGTATCTGTTATTTATTGCCGGCTCGGTCACATTTTGTAAAATAATGCAGAAAAAGAAAGGATATTATTATAAAACAAATCATTTTATTTCACTTTCCTCCATGATTTACCGTATGAAACGAAATGGGGCAGGATTAGCGTCTATTTGTATTCTGTCCACAATGGTTCTGGTTATGGTATCTTCTACAACCAGCCTGTATCTGAGTATGGAACATGGCTTGAATCTTCGTTATCCGAAATCTGTCCAGATTGAGATGTACACGAAACCGGAGCAGACGGAAGAAATGAAAGAGACACAGAATGGACAGATTATAGAGCTTGTACAGAATGTTTTGAAAGAGCATAACCAGACCGCGGAGAATCCGGAGAATTACCGGATGCTTACAGTCAGTGGAATTGTTTCAAAAAATGAAATCTATTTTAATCCGGAGAATGCTCCGGGAGTCAATGAAGTGAATACATTTGATCATTTAAAAATGTTCTATGCTCTGCCGTTGGAAGCGTATAATCGGATCATGGGGACGAATCTGGAGCTTGCTCCCGGGGAAGCGTATCTGTATGCGAAAGATTCCGATTTCCCCTATGATCAGATCACGGTGGAGAATTCCGGGACATGGAGGATTAAAGGACATTTGGATAAAATGATTTCAAATGGAAATAATATGGCAAATATGAACAGCAGCTTCTATCTGGTGGTTTCCGGACTGGAAGATATAAAAGCTTTGGAAGAAGGAAATGTTTCCGTTTACGGTGTCAATGGTTCTTATGAGAAATGGTACTACAATTTTGATCTGTCCTGTGGAGATGAAGAGCAGATCCAGATTCAAAACGAGATTGACAAGAAAATCAATGCATTGGCTGAACAGGAATCAGCGGAATCAGATACCCTATTTTTTGGAGCTTCTACAGACAGCAGAGCCGCATCAAGAGCTGATTACCAGGCTTTGTACGGCGGTCTGTTCTTCCTTGGAATCCTTCTTGGAGTCGTATTCATTCTTGGAATGGTGCTGATCATTTATTATAAACAGATTACAGAAGGCTATGAGGATCAGGACAGATTCCAGATTCTGATGAAAGTGGGGATGACACAGAAAGAAGTGCGTCAGACGATCAATTCTCAGGTAATGACAGTATTCTTCCTGCCTCTTGTGGCTGCCGGAATTCATACGGCATTTGCATTTCCAATGATAGAAAAAATGGTGCATCTGCTTGCTTTTTCTGACAGAAAATTCCTGATTCTGGTGACAGTGTGCTCCTATTTAGTATTTGCATTATTCTATATCATTGTCTACATGGTGACTTCGAAACAGTATTACAAAATTGTTAGCGGAAAACAGGAAGAAAGTCTTTTTTCTTAATTCAAAGAGTGATAGAATAGAATTATCAGAAAAAGGAGGACTTGCTTATGATGGATCACACAATTATTACAATTGGAAGACAGTTCGGAAGTGGCGGTCATGAAGTAGGAAACAGACTGGCAGAGAGACTGAACATTCCTCTTTACGATCACAATCTGATTCGAATGGCAGCAAGAGATCTTGGAATTTCGAACGAAGATGCTGGAAGAGTAGATGAGACGAGACTTGGAAATGTGTTATCAAGCTATTATATTGGAATGGGTGATTATACTACATTTATGCTCAGTCCGGAAGTGGAGAAACCATTAAGTGATCAACTTTTTGACGCACAGTCGGCAATCATCCGCAAGCTTGCGGAACGCGGACCTGGAATCTTCGTGGGACGCTGTGCAGATTATGTTCTTGGGGATTATTCAAATGTTGTGAATACATTTATCTATGCTTATAAGGATGATAGAATCAATCGAATCATGGATATCTATAAGCTTTCCGAGAAAGAGGCTGTAGATAAGATTAAGAAGATTGACAGAGAGAGACGCCTGTATTATGAAGGTAGAACAGACCGTAAGTGGGGCAGTATTGAAGCGAATGCAATTCTGCTGAATTCAAGTCTTCTTGGAATCGATGGTGCGGTAGATGCACTTGAGGCGATTTATCATAAGTGGGAAAACAGATAACAAAATAAGCAGAAAAAATGAAATAATTAACAAAAAGTAAGAGGGTGTCGTTTAGTGCGACCCCCTCTTTGCTACGTCTTTATTTTGGAATCTGTATTTATTTCATCATGCCGGCAAGAATCTGATTGACTTCTTTACCATCAGCTTTGCCTTTTACCTTCGGCATGAGTTCTTTCATGATCTTACCTTTATCCTTTGCTGTAGGAGCATCGATACCAAGATCTGCAAGAACGGATGTGATCACTGCTTTGATCTCATCTTCGCTCATCATCTTTGGTGCATATTCTTCAAGAACAGCAAGACGCTTCTGAGCCTCTTCAATCAGATCTGTACGATCTTCAGGTGTCATATCAATTGTTTCTTTTAACTGTTTGATTTCTTTTAAGATTACCTGTCCTTCTTCCTCTTCTGTCAGGTCGGCACGTTTGTCGATAGCTTTATTCTTCAGAGAGGAGAGCAGAAAGGAAAGTGCGGCTTTTCGTTCTTTGTCTCCTGCCTTCATTGCAGCGACCATAGCGCTTCTGATTTCATCAATTTTGCTCATTTTAGAGTCCTCCTTATAATTTAATATGCTTGAAATAGTTACAATTATTGAAAAGAGCGGATTGCTCTTGATTCATAAGATAAATTTTAGCAGATGGTGGTTTATATTGCAAGAGTGCACTCTGTTTTGTGAAAATATATGAAAGAAATGCATGAAAAGTATAAAAAATCAGAAAATTTACGAAAAGTAAAAATATAGGTTGACAATATTTGGCTCGGGGAGTAAACTACGTGACATAAAAGCAAAGGCGCTTTGAGAAACAGATCTCAGAGTGCCTTTTTCTTTTAATAAAAAATATGGTACCTATAGATTTGCCGCAAATAGCGGCAGGTCTCAATGACACAAAGGTGTGTCTCACAGCAAGAACCGATTCAGGGGGGATGATTCAGGGAAGCTGTGGGATGCGCCTTTTTAGTTTTCAGGTATGAGGAGGAAGTAGTATGACACAAGAAATTATTACTCAGATTTCAAGCACAGTCGGAACAGAAGTGTTCGGCATCTGGTTCCTGATCGGAGCTGCATTTGTATTCTTTATGCAGGCAGGATTCGCTATGGTAGAGACAGGATTCACCAGAGCAAAGAATGCCGGTAACATTATCATGAAGAATCTGATGGATTTTTGTATCGGAACAATCGTGTTTATTTTCCTTGGTTTTGGATTATTGCTTGGAGAAGATGCACTTGGCGGACTGGTAGGAATTCCGACACTTGGAATCTTCACAGATTATGCAAACTTTGACTGGTCTAATTTCGTATTCAACCTGGTATTCTGTGCGACAGCAGCAACAATCGTATCAGGAGCCATGGCAGAAAGAACAAAGTTTCTTTCCTATTGTATTTATTCTGCAATGATCTCCGCAGTTGTGTATCCGATCGAAGCACACTGGATCTGGGGAGGCGGATGGCTTTCACAGCTTGGCTTCCATGATTTTGCAGGATCTTGTGCAATTCACATGGTAGGTGGAGTAACAGCATTTATCGGAGCTGCAATGGAAGGAGCCAGAATTGGTAAATTCTCAAGAGATAAGAATGGAAAAGTAACAAAAGTCCACGCATTTCCAGGACATAACCTCGTAATAGGTGCTCTTGGATGTTTCATCCTCTGGTTTGGATGGTATGGATTCAACGGTGCGGCAGCAACAACAGGCCCACAGCTTGCATCTATCTTTATGACAACAACAATCGCACCGGCAACAGCAACCGTTGTATGTATGATCTTCACATGGCTTCGTTATGGAAAACCAGATGTGTCTATGTGTCTGAATGCATCCCTCGCAGGCCTGGTAGCAATCACAGCACCTTGTGATGTGACAGATGGATTAGGAGCACTGATCATTGGAGCAGTTGCAGGAGTTCTCGTAGTATTTGGCGTTTGGTTCTGTGATAATGTAGTGCATGTAGATGACCCGGTTGGTGCCGTAGCGGTTCATTGCTTAAATGGTATCTGGGGAACAATCGCAGTTGGTCTTTTTACAACAACAAATGCGCCGGAAAGCACACTGAAAGGTCTGTTCTACGGCGGTGGATTCGGACTTCTCGGAACACAGCTTCTTGGTGTAGTAACAGTTCTTGCTTGGACAGTTGTAACAATGACAATTATCTTCAAAGTAATCGATAGGACAATTGGACTTCGTGTTTCAGAGGAAGAAGAGATTGTTGGTCTGGATTCCAAGGAGCATGGTCTTGCATCAGCATATGCAGGATTCAGCATCATGGATATTACAGAAGGTGCAATGAATGAAAATGAAAACACAGATCTTGGTGTAGCAGATTATGACACAGCATCTCCAATCCAGAGAGCAGCAGCTGTACCTGTAGCCGGACCGGTAGATGCAGATACAGGAATGCACAAAGTTGTTATTATTGCAAAACTTTCCAAGTATGAGCGCCTGAAAGCAGCATTGAACAATCTTGGTGTTACAGGAATGACAGTTACCCAGGTTATGGGATGCGGTATCCAGAAAGGTGCCGGCGAGAAATACCGTGGAGTTGAGATGGACGTTACTGTTCTGCCAAAGGTAAAAGTAGAAGTTATCGTTGGAAATATTCCGGTTGAGAAAGTCATCGAAACAGCATCCAAGACACTGTATACAGGACATGTCGGTGATGGTAAGATCTTTGTATACAACGTGCAGAAAGTAGTAAAAGTACGTACAGGAGAAGAAGATCTCGAAGCATTGAAAGATGTAGAATAATACTTGATAAAAAAATAATCTCCCAAAAGCAGTAAAGACTGTTTTTCCGGAGATTATTTTTTATGATTATTGAACGATTTTTTGAATAAATTTTTTTATAAATAAGATTGAAATCTTATATACTACTATATTTAATAAGAAGTAACAGCGTAAAAAACAACACAGGATGGTAAAAATACCTAAAATTTTTTAGATTATCATATAATTTGAAAAGAAAAATGTGAAAAAATACTATTTTATGTAAAGAGAGTTAAATAAATATAAAATTTTTCTTTAAAAAGCTAAAAAAATGTGATATAGTGTAATACAAACATATGATATTGAAATTCAGGAGGGAAAATTAAGAATGAACAATTATATGTATCTGGTTCCAGTTGCAGCTGTCATTGCTCTTCTTTTTGCAGCGTATCTTGCAGCAAAGGTTAGCAGACAGGATGCCGGAACAGAAAGAATGAAGGAAATTGCCGGTGCAATCGCAGATGGTGCACGTGCTTTCCTGACAGCAGAGTACAAGATCCTTATTGTATTCGTAGTAGTACTTTTCGTACTGATCGGATTAGGAGTAGGTAACTGGGTAACAGCAGTTTGCTTCGTAGTAGGTGCTCTGTTCTCAACAATCGCAGGTTACTGCGGAATGACAGTTGCTACTAAGGCAAATGTCAGAACAGCTAACGCAGCTAAAGAGAGCGGAATGAACAAAGCTCTTTCCATCGCATTTTCAGGTGGTGCCGTTATGGGTATGTGTGTTGCTGGACTTGGTGCACTTGGTGTCAGCCTTGTGTACATCGTAACTAAGAATGTAGATGTATTATTCGGATTCAGCCTTGGTGCTTCTTCCATCGCATTGTTTGCACGTGTTGGTGGTGGTATCTATACAAAGGCAGCAGACGTTGGAGCTGACCTTGTAGGTAAAGTAGAAGCAGGTATCCCGGAAGATGATCCGCGTAACCCGGCTGTTATCGCTGACAACGTTGGAGATAACGTAGGTGACGTAGCAGGTATGGGAGCTGACCTTTTCGAGTCTTACTGTGGATCTCTGATCTCAGCACTGACACTTGGTGTTGCAGTAAGCGAAGTTTCAGGAGTATTATTCCCACTTGCAATCGCAGGATGTGGTCTGATCGCTTCTATCCTTGGAACATTCTTCGTAAGAGGCGGAGAGAACACAAATCCTCAGAAAGCTCTTACAAAAGGAAGCTATGCTTCTTCAGCAATCGTAATCATTGCTTCTTTAGCACTTAGCTGGGTGCTTTTTGGAAACATGAACGCAGCAATCGCAGTTATCGCTGGTCTGATTGTTGGTGTTATCATTGGTAACATCACAGAGTACTACACATCAGCAGATTACAAACCGGTTAAAGGAATCGGAGAGCAGTCTGAGACAGGTGCAGCTACAACAATCATCAGTGGTCTTGCAGTTGGTATGAAATCAACAGCTATCCCGCTGCTTCTGATCTGTGTTGGTATTTTTGTTTCTTATAATGTATTTGGTCTGTATGGAATTGCTCTTGCAGCAGTTGGTATGCTTTCTACAACAGGAATCACTGTTGCAGTTGATGCATATGGTCCGATCGCAGACAACGCTGGTGGTATCGCAGAGATGTCCGGTCTTGATGAGTCCGTTCGTGACATTACAGACAAGCTTGACTCTGTAGGTAATACAACAGCAGCTATGGGTAAAGGATTTGCTATCGGTTCTGCAGCACTTACAGCTCTTGCGCTGTTCGTATCTTATGCGGAGACAGTAGGTCTGAAATCCATCAACCTTCTTGACTACAAAGTAATCATCGGTATCTTTATCGGTGGTATGCTTACATTCCTCTTCTCAGCATTCACTATGGAGTCTGTATCTAAGGCTGCATATTCAATGATCGAGGAAGTTAGACGTCAGTTCCGTGAGAAACCAGGCATCATGAAAGGTGAAGAGAAACCTGACTACAAGTCATGCGTTGCTATTTCTACAACAGCAGCACTTCACGAGATGCTTCTTCCAGGTCTGATGGCAGTTATCGTTCCTGTAGTAGTAGGTGTTCTTCTTGGAGTTGACGCTCTTGGCGGACTTCTTTCAGGATCCCTCGTAACAGGAGTTCTTATGGCGATCTTCATGTCAAATGCAGGTGGTGCATGGGATAACGCTAAGAAGTATATCGAAGAAGGAAACCACGGCGGAAAAGGTAGTGAGGCTCATAAGGCAGCCGTTGTTGGAGATACTGTAGGAGATCCGTTCAAGGATACATCAGGTCCGTCCATCAACATCCTGATCAAACTTATGACAGTTGTATCACTTGTATTCGCTCCACTGTTCCTTTCTATCGGAGGACTTCTGTAATACTTTTGTCATCCATATATGGATTACATTAAGAATATAAGTTGAAAGAAAACGTTCTCCGGGGATTTCCCCGGGGGACGTTTTTTTTCTGTGTTGTTTTACTTGTTTTGTTATATAACTATAAAACTGGCTTGTATAAATATTTTAAAACTGGATATATCTAACAGACCAGGGCGCTGATATAATAAGGCGGTATGTTGGGAAAATTCACTTACAAGTCTGACATTATCCGTCAGGTAATTACTCAACATAAGAGATAACAAACAGGAGATTTACAAGATATGAAAAACGAAAGTATCAGCACAAAGAAAATCGTAATGACTGCATTTTTTGCAGCTATTATTTATCTGGGAATCCAGTCTTTCCGTATTCCGCTTCCGGCGGCTGTCGGAACACCATTTCTGCATTTCGGACACATTTTCGTAATGCTTGCAGTATTAATGCTTGGACCTAAGCTGTCAACTGTGGCAGGAGTTCTCGGACTTGTCGTATTTGATGTATTGAACGGTTATATTCAGGCAATCCCGAATGTGTTCGTCAGCACGATCATCAAATGTCTGCTTGTGGGCGTGATCTTTCAGGCTCTGAAGAAAAAAGCGCAGGGAGATGCGAAGAAGGAATATGGTTATGCGGTCCTCTGTGCGGCTATCTATGGAGTTACGAACATTATCGTAGACTTTATCTGGTCAACCGTTGAACTGGTTGTTCTCGGCAGTTCCTGGAGCGCAGCGTTGGCGGCAGAGATCACATCTATCCCGGCTACGATCATCAATGCAGGATTTACAGTAGTAGGAATTGCGATTCTGTATGTGCCGGTGAAGAAGGCTTACAAGAGAATTCTTGGAGCATAAGGAATCAATGAGTATAGGAAGTCAATGCCATAGTACGTATGCCTGATAATCAAAAAGGAGAATTATTAAGTTGGATATTGCAAAGATACAGAAGTTATTGCAGGAAGCAAAACTTGACGGATGGTTATTTACAGATTTCCAGGGACATGATTTTATCACAAAAGAGTTTCTTGAGCTTGGAAATCGTTTCTGTACAAGAAGGTTGTTCTATCTGATTCCGTCGCAGGGAGAACCCACCAAGGTTCTTTCGGCAATTGAACCGCTTCTGCTTGATCACCTTCCGGGAGAGAAAATGTTATATCATGGAATCGAAGGACAGAAAAAAGTGCTGTCAGAGCTGTTGAAGCCGGGCATGAAGATTGCCTGCCAGTACTCTCCGGGTGGAAATGTCCCGACAATCAGCTCTATGGATGCCGGCCTGATCGAGTATCTTAGAACTTACGGAATCGAGCCGGTTACAAGTGCAGATCTGATGCAGCATTTCGGTGCAGTACTAACGGAACATCAGATAGAGACACACCGACAGGCCGGAGTTATCATACATAAGATTCTTACTGATACATTTTCTTGGATCAGAGAGAATATAGATGCAGGTAATTATATTGATGAGTATGCGATGCTTCAGCAGATGCAGGAACTGATAGGGCGGGAGAATATCTATATGGATTCACCACCGTTTTTCGGTATTGATGAGCATGCTTGTGATCCGGGATATGAACCGAAGGAAAATGGTTCGAAGCAGATTTGTGAAGGCAGCCGTCTGATCATAGATATCGCCGGCCGTCTCCCTGAGGAAGATGCGGTATATTATGATGTATCCTGGTGTATGAATGTCGGAGAGAAGATTGAGCCGGAGTACAAGAAATGGTTTCAGATAGTATATGATGCACGTGAAGATGCAAGACGGTTTATTCAGGCGAGATTAGATGCAGGAGAAACTGTCAGAGGATATGAAGTAGACCGCAGGCTGAAAGAACGGTTTGAACAGCTTGGATGTGCACAGTATCTGATGCACCGGACAGGACATAATATCGGTCATAGATGTCATGGAATCGGCGCAAATCTGGATGATTATGAGACACATGATGATCGCTGTCTGCTTCCGGGGACGATGTTTTCCATAGAGCCGGGACTGTATACAGAGAAGTATGGTGTAAGACTGGAATATGATGTTCATATTACTTCGGAGAGAGAAACGAAAGTGTACGGATCGGTGCAGGATGAGATTCTTGTGATTTGATCAAGGGTGAAAGGAATATAGTTGAAAAAGTGAAAGAAAAGGCGAAGATTTGTACCGATGAGGTGTAAGCTTCGCCCTTTTTGTTAAATACAATTCTTGATAATGTATAATAGGTGTAGTATTCTTATTAGAAACAATACATCAATGAAAGAAATCAACAGGGAGGGAATCCAAAATGAAACAAGTAGAGACAACAAGAGAAGCAATGATCAACAGACGAAGTGTTCGCAAGTATAAAACTGACATGATTCCAAGAGACATAATAGAGCGAATTGTAGAGGCAGGTACTTATGCAGCAAATGGAAGAGGACACCAGGCATCTATTATTCTGGCAGTGACAAATAAAGAATTACGGGATAAACTTTCAGAGATGAATCGTAAGATTGGTGGATGGGACGAAGGATTCGATCCGTTCTATGGAGCACCTGTGGTATTGGTTGTACTGGCAGAGAAAGACTGGCCAACACATGTGTATGATGGAAGTCTTGTAATGGGTAATCTGATGCTGGCAGCACATACAGAAGGAATTGGAAGTTGTTGGATTCATCGTGCAAAGGAAGAGTTTGAGAGTGAAGAAGGAAAGCAGATTCTGTCTGATCTTGGAGTGACAGGAGAGTATGAAGGTATCGGACACTGTGTACTTGGGTATCCGGATGAAGAAACAGCAGAGGCGAAACCAAGAAAAGATGATTATGTTTTTTGGGTGGAGTGATAGTCCATAAATATAATAGAGGGTTACTCACCATAGTTTCAAACTATGACAAATGCATAAATTTATATATTTTTCAAAATAAGCATGGAATGATAAGATGATTGCAGATAAAACGTTACTGTTCACACGATGTGCGACCAGCAACGCATCTCGCCATTTTAAATCGCCTTTGGCGATGGGGCGAGATGCATTCAAGCCAAAACATGCATCCTCCGTGTCAATCAGCGAAGTGATTGACACGGGAGTGAACAGTAACGATAAAACATCACTTACAAAATAAAAGGAGAATTAATTTATGAGTAAATATCAGACACCATGCAGATACGATTTTGTGGGAAGTTTTTTGAGACCGGAAGAGGTTAAGAAAGCGAATGCAGATTATCAGGACGGAAAGATCAGCGAAGCAGAAAAGAATCAGATCATTGATAAAGCGGTTACAGAAGTTGTAGCAAAGCAGAAAGAGCTTGGATTTCATGTGATCACAGACGGAGAGTTCAGAAGAACTTACTGGCATCTGGATTTTATGTGGGGATTTGAAGGTGTCGGTCATGAACAGACCGGCAGCGGGGTACAGTTTGATGGAGAGCTGGCATCACTGGAAGATACTTATCTGACAGGAAAGATAAAGGCAAAGGAGCATCCGTTTGTAGAACATTTCAAATTCCTGAAACAGTTTGAGGATGAGAACACAGTTGCAAAATATACAATTCCGGCGCCGGCGCAGATGTTCCAGCAGATGATTATTCCGGTCAACTATAAAAATACGAGAAAATATTATGAGACAAACAAAGAACTGATCCACGACATTGGAACAGCTTATCAGGAAGTGATCCGTCAGTTCTATGAAGCAGGATGCAGAAATCTTCAGCTTGATGACTGTACCTGGGGAGCAATTGTCGGAGATGCGGCAAAGCAGAGATACAAACTTCTTGGAACGGATATTGAAGATGTGAAAAAAGAGCTTCTTGAAGTGAATAACCTTGCACTGGAAGGAAAACCGGAGGATATGGTAATCACTTCCCACATCTGCAGAGGAAATTATCATTCAACATTTTTTACAAGCGGACCGTATGATTCCGTAGCGGATTATGTTTTTGCAAAAGAGAATGTGGATGCATTATTCCTTGAATATGATGATGCAAGATCCGGCGGATTCGCTCCGCTTGCAAAGGTGTCTCCGGATAAAAAGTGGTATTAGGGTTAATTACAACGAAGACACCTCAGCTCGAGGAGAAAGAAGTTGTGATCAAGAGAATTCATGAAGCTGCAAAATATATCCCATTAGACAGACTTTATCTCAGTCCACAGTGTGGGTTCGCTTCCTGTGAAATCGGAAACAAACTGACAGAAGAGGAACAATGGGCAAAGTTAAAGCTTGTGAAAGAAATTGCAGAAGAAGTCTGGGGAGAGTAATAAGAGTTGAGTTGCTGCTTATACAGAGTGTAAACGGCAACTCAATTTTTATGCACAATACTTCTTCAACATTCTTCTGGCCATTTTTCATCTTCTCCATGAATAACGAGGAGAAACGGAAGACCAAGCTGGATCGTGGCAAGTTCAGAAAGCTCTTTTCCGTTGATATCTACGCGATTGTGGTTCTCAAGATCCTGGATGCGCACATCCGAAGAAAGATTTTTACAAGTGTGTGAAAAAGTGAGAAATTGTCCGGTTGTGAGAAATTTAATGTTTTGCTTGATCATGATATCGCCCCTCGTAAATGAATGTGTTTGATTTTTTCGTCATTCAGTATATAATAAATAACAAAGAAATAAAAATACATATTTGCTATGACAGATATACATTTTTTATATGATTTATCAGATGTGGTTTGACTCCCACCTCTGCAGGTGGAGAGTAACAGATTAGTGTCAGTTTAGGGGGGGGACTTATGGAAATTACTTACGATTATTACCGGATTTTTTATTATGTAGCAATGTATAAGAGCTTTTCTAAAGCGGCGAAAGTATTGATGAGCAACCAGCCGAATATTACTCATTTTATGAATAATCTGGAGAATCAGCTTGGGTGTAAATTGTTTGTCAGATCTAATCGAGGAGTTACGCTTACAGCGGAAGGAGAGAAGCTGTATCAGCATGTTTCTGTTGCATATCAGCATCTTCATGCGGCTGAAGCGGAGCTTGCAATGGAGCGAAGCATGGAGAGCGGAAGTATCACGATCAGTGCGAGTGAGATTGCACTTCATCTTTTACTTCTTCCTATACTGGGGCGCTTTCATAAGCAATATCCGGGTGTTCGGCTGAGACTTCTGAATCATTCCACGCCGGAGGCAGTTGAGTCCGTCAAGAACGGACTGGCGGACTTTGCAGTTGTGACTACGCCGCTTCAGGCAAAGAAGCCATTGAAAAGTACTTCTTTAATGTCTTTTAAGGAAATTGCAGTGGGAGATCATTCTTTTCAGGGGAAAGAAAACCAATGAGGCTTAAAGACTTAATTGAGAATCCGTTGATTTCTCTTGGGCAGGGAAGCACAACCTATGAGTTCTATTCCAAATTTTTCCTGGAGAACGATCTGGTTCTATCTCCGGATACGGAAGTTGAGACGATCGATCAGGTGTTGCCGCTTATTATGAATGGACTGGGCATTGGATTCCTTCCGGAGCTGTTCGTAAGACCAGTGATCGAGGAAGGAAAGGTCTGTCAGATTCCACTAAAGGAGAATATTCCGGAGAGAGAAATCTGTCTGGTTGAGAATCATACATTTCCGCCAAGTATTGCGGCGGAGATGTTCAAAAAAATGTTAGTTCTGAAATAAGGTATTGTTTAAGAAGATATTATGGATTCAATCTATTCCTATGTAGAAAATATATATCAGATATGTGAATAAAACAGTATGCGCCGGTTTGACTTTAGAACCGGCGCTTTCTATATTAATAAGTAGGATTTTGTTCTGTTTTAACAGGCGAAAAACAAGAAATAACAAAGGAAGTGTGAGTATGCAGACAGTATTACCACGTGAGGAAGCTGTAGAAGGAGTTATATCTAAGGTTCTTGAGTCTCAAGAGGCCTGTGATCGGTTAAATGAAGTATTTTATGAGCATTTGGAAAATTATCAGGAGATAAATGACGATGGCGACAGACATTTTGCAGAGGTCTTGCTCCAGGCATATAAAAATGGAGATGTCAGCGCGTTGCTACTTGAATTGTGCGGAGGAAGTATGTTTGATCTGCTTCGGGACGCATATCTGATCCCAAAGAAATTTCATGGAAAATCAGGAGAGAATCCGGTTCTCCTGACTGATGTAGAGGGAAAGCTTCTAGAGAGTAAGAGAAGGGAAGTAACAGCTCATGAATATGAAAAGTTCCATGAGACGTACAGGCAACATCAATGTGCACCGAGATCAAAACTGTATCTTGCTGACGGATATGACATAGTTCGTTCCTATACAGAGGGCATGCAGATTCAGGAGAAAAAAGAGAACAAGAAGCGTGGCGTGATGGCGTTATATGCATTACCGGATACCAGAAAGCTTGGACTGACAGAAGCACAGGCCTATGCAGTTGTCTGGGATACTTTCCAGAAGATTCAGAGACAGGCTCCGAGAGTGGAAGTTTATTATGGGCAGGATACCGGTGAGAAGCGTCAGAAAGGATTTGATGAGATAGGAGTTTTGCTTCCAATTCATGGATTTGAGAAACGAATGCTTCATCATCTGGATGAGATTGATGGAATTGTTCTTTCATGCAGAGAGAAGATGATGAAAAAGGCCGGAGCGGAAAGCCTTGACCTGGAATAAAGAGGAAGTGAATGAGATGCAGACTCAGAAAATAAGAAAAATCATATGGATATTCTCTGGCATGAATATACAGATAAAGGTGGAGAAGAAACACCGGTAACACAAGCAAGTTTGACGGAGAAAGCATCAATTGTCGGAAGAGTGGGGATTATGCTTCTCTCCTGTGGAACCGGAGCTTGGAGAGTGAGAAGCTCTATGAATGCTCTGGCAGAAGAGATGGGGATAACGTGTACAGCGGATATTGGTCTGATGTCGATTGAGTATACCTGTTTTGACGGTGACGATGGATTCACGCAGTCTTTGTGTCTGACGAATACAGGCGTGAATACATCTAAGTTAAACAGACTGGAACACTTTATCCGTGAGTTCGAACAGGGCAGACAGGATATGTCTGGTGAACAACTGCATAAGCTGCTGGATCAGATTGAAGAGATTCACGGACTATATTCTCCAACTGCATTGGGAATGGCAGCAGCATTGGCATGCGGTGGATTTACATTTCTGCTTGGCGGTGGATTGATTGAAATGTTCTGTGCATTTGTCGGTGCAGGGATTGGAAATTTTATCAGGTGCAAATTGAGTAAACATCATTTTACATTGTTTTTGTGCATAGCCTCATCTGTTTCAGCAGCCTGTCTGGTTTATGCGGGACTCTTGAAAGCAGCCGAGATTTTGTGGAAGATTCCAATCCAGCATGAGGCGGGATATATTTGTGCAATGCTATTTATTATTCCAGGTTTCCCTTTTATCACAAGTGGAATTGACCTTGCAAAATTGGATATGCGTTCCGGAATGGAACGACTCATGTATGCACTGATCGTTGTTTTGGTAGCTACAATGTCCGCGTGGATCATGGCGTTGATCTTAGGATTACAGCCGGTGGATTTTCTGAAGCTTGACCTGACGCAGGCAGAATGGATTATTTTCCGTCTGCTTGCAAGCTTTTGTGGTGTGTTTGGATTCTCGATTATGTTCAACAGCCCTACACGCCTTGCGGCAGTGGCGGCAGGAATCGGTGCGATTGCCAATACACTGCGATTGGAACTGGTTGATCTGACGGCATTGCCTCCGGCGGCAGCAGCATTTGTCGGAGCATTAACAGCCGGACTTCTGGCAACTATGATTAAAAATCAGGTCGGATATCCGAGAATCTCTGTCACGGTTCCGTCGATTGTAATCATGGTTCCGGGATTGTATCTGTACCGTGGATTTTATAATCTGGGAACCATGAATCTTTCTGTATCAGCTTCCTGGTTTGCGGCGGCAATACTGATTGTTGCAGCTCTTCCGTTAGGGTTGATCTTTGCAAGAATTCTTACGGATAAGACATTTCGGTATTGCACGTAAGGAGAATATATACAAAAAAGGAACAGCTCCAGGTGGGACTGTTCCTTTTGATGAAATAGAAAGGAATTTATTTCTTTTTATCTTTTTTCTTGTCTTTGTCTTTCTTCTTTCCGGAAGATTTCTCGTTGTCCTTATTCTTCTCGCTATCCTTCGCTTTTGCAGAGAATTTCTTATCTGCTTCAGCTTCCGGCTGATATCCGTTGATATCATATTTCTTCTCATATTCCTCAAAGGCTGTAAGATAAGTTTCATCCTTCAGCTTGCGGACACTCTTTGTATATTCATGAATATCAAAGTTAGAAGAATCAAGCTCGAGAATCGCTACAGCAATGTTAGAACAGTGCGCTGCGATACGTTCGTAGTTTGTAAGCAGGTCATTAAAAGCAAATCCGGTATTCAGATCACACTGACCATTTCTAAGTCTCTTAATGTGACGGAGTTTCAGATCATTACAGAGAATACCAATCAGTTCGCGCAGAGGTTCAACCTTTGCAGCAGTCTCAAGATCTTCATCTACAAAAGAATTTACTGTAAGATCAACAATCTCAACCAATGCCTTCTCAAGCACATTCAGCTCATAAGTAGCAGATTCAGAGAATGTACGGGACTTTTCATGAAGTTCCTGGGCAACTCTGGAAATGTTGACTGCGTGGTCACCAAGTCGCTCGAAGTCACTGATCGTATGAAGGAACTTGGAGGTCTGTTTCGCCTGCTCAGGTGTCATATCATGCATACTTAACTGCATCAGATAAGTACCAAGTTTATCCTCGTACTTGTCGATCATGTTTTCCTTTTCCTGGATCTTATTGAACTTGCTGTCGCTAAAGTCTGTCAGAAGTTCGAAAGCGCGCATGAGATTCTTGCGGGCATTCTTCGCCATACCGTTAACAGCCATCTGACTCTGACTGATCGCCAGCGGCGGGTAATCCAGAAAACGTTCCTCAAGCAGATCAAAATCAGCCTGCTCTTCGTTGTCTTCGTCTGTATCCTTGATCAGGAAGAAGACAAGCTTCTCAATTTTGCTGATAAATGGAGCAAGGATCAGGATCGTAGCGATACGGAATACCGAGTTCAATAAAGCAATGTTGACAGGACTCATGACCATGTCCATAAATGTAAAATGGACAGCAGCATTTACTGAGTAAAATACAATAGACCAAAAGATCATTCCGAATAAGTCATTCAGCAGGTAAATGAGTGCTGTACGCTTTCCGTTCTTGTTTGTACCGATAGAAGAAAGCAGTACAGGACAGGCAGCTCCGACACCGATACCCATTGTAATAGGCAGTGCGGCAGCAAATGTAATAGAGCCTGTGATTGATAATGCCTGAAGGATACCGACAGATGCAGATGCACTCTGAAGCACTGCAGTAAATGCGATACCAACAAGGATACCCATGAATGGATTCTTAAACATTGTCAGAAGGCTGACAAAATGTGGGTTCTCTTTCAGAGGTGAAACTGCACCACTCATTGTCTGCATTCCGAACATCAGGATCGCAAAACCAAGCATAATGTCACCGATATCGGAATAAGGTTTCTTCTTTACAAATGTACGGAAGATGATACCGATGATCGCAACGAGCGCAGAGATTGTCGCGGTGGACAGAAGCTGCGCGATGCCACTGGAGCCATCAATGTAAGAAAGACATAAAATCCAGCCTGTGATACTTGTTCCAATGTTGGCACCCATAATGATTCCGATTGCCTGAGCAACTTTCATCATACCGGAGTTTACGAATCCTACGACCATAACAGTAGTAGCTGATGACGACTGAATGATCGCTGTTACGACTGTACCCAGCAGCAATCCTTTGATTGGGGAGTTTGTGAGCTTGTATAAGATAAGTTCCAGTTTGTTACCGGCAACCTTCTTAAGACTGTCTCCCATGAGTGCCATTCCGTACAGGAAGAGGGCAACTCCGCTGAGTAAGGACAAAACCATTGTAATTCCCATTTTCTTTTTTTCCTTTTTCTTAAGTTATTAAGTTGATATGTTACGTCTTGCAAAAATTACGTACATGGCTATTATAAAACACTTTACCCGGAGTTTACAATTATTTTCTTTAAACTTTACAGAAAAATATTGATTGCAAATTGCAGAAAAATTGTAGGGATAAACAAAATGTCGATCTTAAGCAAAAAAGTCCTTGACTTGTCCATGGATAATTTCCATCAGATGAGTTCTCGCTTCCACGCTTGCCCAGGCAATGTGTGGTGTGATCAGCAGGCGTTTACTGTCTTTGATCTTGAGCAATGGATTATCTGCGGACATCGGTTCCTTACAAAGGACGTCTAATCCTGCTGCGGCAATCTGATTTCTGACCAGTGCATTATATAATGCCTGCTCATCGACGATCGGTCCTCTTCCGAGATTCAGGAAAATACAGGAAGATTTCATTTTTTCAAACGCTTTGCTGTTGATCAGTCCTTCTGTATGCTCGTTGAGTGGAGCGTGGACGGAAATAATATCAGACTGCGTAAGCAATGTCTCAAAGTCAACCTGTTCATAACCTTCCTGCGCCGGAGCACCGGAGGCGGAGTAGTAAATGACTTTCGCTCCAAATGCACGTGCAATCTCAGCAACACGTCTGCCGATTGCCCCAAGACCGATGATCCCCCAGGTTTTTCCATGGATTTCTGTGAAATGTTCTGCAAAATGAGTGAAAGAGACATCATTTACATAGCGCTCTTCTTTCACATAATCATCATAATAACGAAGCTTTTCTAATAGGAAGAGAAGCATTGCAAATGTGTGCTGTGCGACAGTCTCAGTAGAATAACCGGCAACATTTCTCCAGGCAATTCCTTTTGAATCAAGATATTCCTTATCAAGGTTGTTGGTTCCTGTGGCTGTGACACAGACAAGTTTCAGATTCTTTGCAGTTCCAATCGTCTGCTCATTGACCGGAACTTTATTTAATATGATCACATCGGCATCCGTGACACGCGCCGGGACTTCTTCAGGTGAAGAAAAGCTGTACTTTACAACTTCACCGAGTTCATCATATGCGGAAAGATCAATATCCTCTCCAATTGTTTTGACATCTAAAAATACAATTTTCATTTAAAATCTCCTTGTTTCATAATCAGTATTAATTATTTTATCGTAACTGTTCAGAGCCAACCTCCAAAATGCTACGCATTTCGTCGGTGTGGCGTATCCGCCAAATAAAATTTCAAAAACAGTCTTAAAAATGCAAGCATTTTACACCTGTTTTATGAAATTTTGCTTGGCTCTGAACAGTTACATTTTATCATAAAAAGAACATAATTTCCTATATTTTACCACATACTAATTAAAATGATGTAAGTGCATAGCAATGGAGCAATCCGGCTACATCAGTGAGTGGGAAAATTTACTTTTGACACTCACATCATTAAGATATAATTATGGAGGAAATGTGCCATGAAAGCCACAGGGATAGTCCGGAGGATAGATGATCTTGGAAGAATCGTAATTCCGAAAGAAATAAGAAGAACATTGCGGATCCGCGAAGGTGATCCACTGGAAATTTTTACAGACAGAGAAGGAAAGGTCATTTTAAAGAAATATTCTCCAATCGGTGAATTAGGAACACTGGCAGGGATTTATGCAGATAGTCTTTCAAAGACACTTGATTGTACAGTCTGCATTACTGATACGGATCAGGTGATCGCGGCAGCAGGAAACGGGAAGAAAGAACTTCAGGAAATGCTGCTGAGTGCAGAGCTGGCAGAAGTGTTTCAAGAAAGAAAGACCGTGTTGAAAAAGAGCAGTGACGTTGAGTTTGTAGCAATTACAAAAGACAGAAGTGAATACAGCGAGGAAATAATCAGTGTGATTCTCAGTGAAGGTGATATTGCAGGTGGAGTGATCTTTCTGCAGAAAAAATGAGAAAAAGCATTTTGGAGAAATGGAAAAGAAGTTTGCGGCAGGCGCAGCAGATCTGCTTGGGAGGCAGTTAAGTTAAAAGTGTCATATTTTTCCGGGAGGATGCATAGAATAGTATCAGTGGAAAACCGGACATGCATCGAAAGGAAAAGAAAATGAGAGAAAATCATGGGAAAAAAGGGATAATATACGCAGAAAATTTAGTGAAGGCATTACTTTGCGCCTATCTGGTCACAGGAATGTTTCTGTTAATTCTTGCACTTCTCCTTTATAAAGCAGGATTGAGTGAAGAAAATGTAAATCTGGGAATTATTCTCATTTATGTAATAGGAACTTTTTCCGGTGGTTTTGTGATGGGAAAACTGGAAGGCCAAAAGAAGTTCCTCTGGGGGCTTGGAACCGGTGTGGTTTATTTTGTTCTATTACTGCTCATCTCATTTGGAATGTACCGTGAGGTTTCGTCAGGGACAGGCGATTTGTTTCTGACATTTGTACTTTGTGCCGGAGGCGGAATGCTCGGAGGGATGGTCTCATGAAGAAAAACCAGACGGATGTGTGAAAAAATACTTTAAAAACCTGGCTGTGTGTGCTATAATAGCGAAAGCAATATGTGCGAAGTTAGGAGGAGTAAAAATGAAACACATTAAAACACTGAATACACAGACACTGAACAACACAGTTAAAAAAGGTGGATGCGGAGAGTGCCAGACATCTTGCCAGTCTGCATGTAAGACATCCTGTACAGTAGGAAACCAGACTTGCGAAAACGCAAAATAAGAAAACCTGAAAGTGAAGATAATGTTGCTGCAGAGTTGCTTTGAGCGGTGATACTGCCTGCAATTATGCGAAAACAGCAACAGGATTACAGGTGAGGCAGCGGTGCAAATCGCTGCCTTAAGCATGTTTTAGACGTATCTGCTTTAGAGTTGCATTGCGAAAATGCCGGGCTTTGAACAGTTACAAATAGATTTACAAATACATATAGAAAGCGAGGTATCCACGTGATACATCAGTACCAGAACAATGGATATAATATCGTCCTCGATGTGAACAGCGGAGCTGTACATGTTGTGGATCAGGAAGCGTATGATGTCATCGAAGTGCTTAATCGCATGAATGAAGATCATACAGTGGAGACATTGAAATCTCCGGAAACAGCAGAAGCATTGAAAAAAGAGCTTGGAGAGAAATATTCTGAGAAAGATCTGCTGGATATTTTAGAGGCAGTAACAGAACTGACGGAACAGGGACGTCTGTTTACAAAAGACATTTATGAGAGCTTTATCGATGTTGTAAAGCAGCGTAAGACAGTTGTTAAGGCTTTATGTCTTCATATTGCACATGACTGTAACCTTGCCTGTAAGTACTGCTTTGCGGAAGAGGGAGAATACCACGGCCGCAGGGCTTTGATGTCTTACGAGGTTGGTAAGAAAGCACTTGATTTCCTGATCGCGAATTCAGGAACAAGAAGAAACCTTGAGGTTGACTTCTTCGGTGGTGAGCCGCTGATGAACTGGCAGGTTGTAAAAGACCTGGTTGCTTACGGAAGAGAGCAGGAGAAACTTCATGACAAGCATTTCCGTTTCACACTTACAACAAACGGAGTTCTTTTGAACGATGAAGTTCAGGAGTTCGTGAACAAAGAGATGGACAACGTTGTCATCAGTCTTGACGGAAGAAAAGAAGTGAATGACCAGATGCGCCCGTTCCGTAACGGAAAAGGAAGCTATGATCTGATCGTTCCGAAGTTCCAGAAGCTGGCAGAGAGCCGTAATCAGGAGAAGTATTACATTAGAGGTACATTTACAAGAAATAACCTGGATTTCTCCAAGGATGTAGAACATTTCGCAGACCTTGGATTCAAACAAATGTCTATCGAGCCTGTAGTAGGTGATGATACAGAACCGTATGCAATCCAGAAAGAAGATCTTCCACAGATCTTTGAAGAATATGATAAACTCGCAAAATTCCTGATCGAGCGTGAGAAGAGCGGAAGAGGATTCAATTTCTTCCACTTCATGATTGATCTTGAAGGAGGACCGTGCGTGTCCAAGCGTCTGTCCGGCTGTGGTTCAGGTACAGAGTATCTGGCAGTGACACCTTGGGGAGATTTCTACCCATGTCATCAGTTTGTAGGACAGGAAGAATTCCTCATGGGAAATGTAGATGAGGGAATTACAAAACCGGAGATTGCGGAAGAATTCCGTGGATGCAGCGTATATTCCAAGGAAAGCTGCAGAACCTGCTTTGCCAGATTCTACTGCAGTGGTGGCTGTATGGCGAATTCTTACAAGTTCCACAATACAATCCATGATACTTACGAAGTGAGCTGTGAGATGGAGAGAAAACGTGTGGAATTGTGCGATCATGATAAAGGCTGCCCTGGCGGATGAAGAACAATAAAGTTAGAGAGCAGCAGTCAAGAAAGGAAAGAAGAGATGAAGAAAGGTAAGAGTATTCTCAGCCTCATTCTCGTAATCGCAGTTACAGCACTCTTCGGTATGACCTGTGTGCTTGGACTTGATTTAAAGGGAATGGGAGCTGCGAAGAACATCAATCTCGGTCTTGACCTGGAAGGCGGAGTCAGCATTACATATCAGGTAAAAGGTGACAAGCCATCTCAGGCAGACATGGATGACACCGTGTACAAGCTTCAGAAACGTGTGGAGCAGTACAGCACAGAGGCACAGGCTTATCAGGTTGGAGACAACCGTATCAGTATCGAGATTCCGGGTGTGAGCGACGCAAACAAGATCCTGGAAGAACTTGGACAGCCGGGTTCACTGTACTTTATCAAGCATAAAGACAGTGAGGGAAATGAAAACTATTCCCTGACAGCTTTCGGATATACACTGAATAAGTCAATCGACGAACTGAAAGATACAGACTCCATCGTACTGACAGGTACAGAAGTAAAGACAGCTTCAGCCGGAGTACTCAACGACTCAACAACAGGAAATAAAAAGTATGGTGTTGATCTTGAGTTGACAGATGAGGGTGCAGAGAAGTTCAAGACAGCAACAGAAGAAGCTTATAAAAATAACCATGACACAATTGCTATTTACTATGATGGTTCTCTGATCAGTGTGCCAAGCGTAAATGCAGTGATTGAGAATGGAAAAGCTCAGATTTCAGGAAACATGGATTATGACGAGGCTGATAACATCGCTTCTACAATCCGTATTGGTGGACTGAATCTCGAACTTGAAGAGCTTAGCTCAGAAGTTGTAGGAGCACAGCTTGGACAGGATGCTCTGAAAGGAAGTCTGATCGCAGGTATCATCGGTCTGGCAATCGTATGTGTATTCATGTGCTGGGTATACCTCCTTCCGGGACTTGCATCCAGCCTTGCACTGATCCTTTACACAGAATTGATCCTGATCCTTCTGAATGCATTTGACATTACACTGACACTTCCGGGTATCGCAGGTATCATCCTCGGTATCGGTATGGCGGTAGATGCGAACGTTATCATCTTCGCCCGTGTGAAAGAAGAGCTGACAGCAGGAAAGAGCGTACACGCTTCTTTGAAATCAGGATTCCAGAAAGCAATGTCTGCAATCGTTGACGGAAATATCACAACATTGATCGCAGCAGGCGTGCTGTGGCTTCGCGGAAGCGGTACTGTAAAGGGATTCGCCCAGACACTTGCACTTGGTATCGTCGTATCCATGTTTACAGCACTCGTGATCACAAGACTGATCATCTTTTCCTTCTATGGAGCAGGCATCCGCAATGAGAAAGTATACGGAAGACATCTGAAAGAACGTAAACCGGTTGATTTCCTTGGAAAGAAAAAAATCTTCTTCATTGTTTCCATCATCCTTTGCCTGGCCGGACCGGTCATGATGGGCGTGAACCATGCAAGAGGAATCGGTGCGATGAACTACAGCCTTGATTTCGTAGGTGGTACTTCAACAAATGTAACATTTGATAAAGAATATACTCTCGAAGAGATCGACAGCCAGATGATCCCAAGCCTGGAAGAGATCACAGGAGATAAGAACATTCAGGTTCAGACAGTAAAAGACAGCAATCAGGTAGTCTTCAAGACACAGACACTTGATCTTGAGAAACGTGAAGCACTTGCTTCTTATCTGAATGAGAACTACGGGGTAGAGACATCTGATATCGCTACAGAGAATATCAGCTCAACAGTAAGTTCCGAGATGAGAAGAGATGCTGTTATAGCTGTGATCATTGCTACAATCTGTATGCTGCTTTACATCTGGTTCCGTTTCAAAGATATCCGTTTCGCAACAAGTGCTGTTATCGCACTGATGCATGACGTACTTGTAGTTCTTGGATTCTATGTGATCGCAAGAGTATCTGTCGGAAATACATTTATCGCATGTATGTTGACAATTGTCGGATATTCTATCAACGGTACGATCGTTATCTTTGACCGTATCCGTGAGGCGCTGGCAACAAAGAGCCGTACAGAAGATCTGAAGGATCTTGTAAACCGCTGTATTACTCAGACACTGACAAGAACGATCTATACAAACTTTACAACATTTGTCATGGTCGTTGCTCTGTATATCCTTGGTGTAAGCTCCATTAAGGAATTTGCTGCACCTCTGATGGTAGGTATCATCTGCGGTGGATATACATCCGTATGTATCACAGGTGCACTGTGGTATGTGATGAAGACAAGACTTGGTGAGGAAGCGAAGGCTGCGAGAGCAGCTTCCGGCACAAAGACAGTTTCTGTAAAAGTAGCAGACAAGAAAGAAGGAACTACTTCCACAGAGAGTAGCGCAGCAGATACATCTGCAGACGACAGCTCCAAGAAGAAAAAAGGAAAGAAGACTTCTTTCAAGAACAAAAAGAGCAAAAAACGCTAAGAAATAAATAACAGCCTGGAAACAGGATGAATAAACGCAGAAATAGAGTTATTGTTCACACGATGTGCGACCAGTAACGAAATAGAATCTGCCGTATCGGAAATGAAAAATGATTTTCGATACGGCAGATTTTTGTTATAATAAGAAAAGATATGATACTGACAGACTGGGAGGGTATTTGGATGGAGAAATGGTTCGTCGCAATGAAAAAGGCGGATTTTAATGGAATAGCAGAGAAATATCAGATTTCCCCGATCATTGCACGACTGATGAGGAACCGTGATGTGATCGGAGATGAAGCAATTGATTTTTATCTGAATGGAACAGTGGAGGATCTGTATGACGGTTTACTGATGAAAGATATGGATCGTGCGGTAGATATTCTTAAGGAGAAAATAGAAGAGGGAAAGAAAATCCGTGTGATCGGTGATTATGATATTGATGGAGTCAATGCAACGTATATTTTGCAACAGGGGCTTGCAGGACTTGGGGCAGATGTCGATACGGATATTCCAGACAGGATCAAAGACGGATATGGATTGAATCAGATGCTGATCGACCGTGCACTGGAGGATGATGTAGACACGATCATCACCTGTGATAATGGAATTGCGGCAATGAGCGAGATTGCTTACGGAAAAGAAAATGGGATGACGATCGTTGTGACAGATCACCATGAAGTTCCGTATCTGGAAGAAAATGGGGAGAAAAAATATCTCCTGCCACCGGCGGATGCAGTGGTCGATCCGCACAGAGCAGATTGTGAGTATCCATTTAAAGGGCTGTGCGGCGCAGCTGTAGCGTATAAGCTGGTTGAGGTTTTGTACAGAGTGTCTGGAAAGTCAGAGCAGGAGGTAGAGCATCTGCAGGAAAGCCTGATGGAAAATGTTGCGATTGCCACGATCGGTGATGTGATGGATCTGGTTGGAGAGAATCGTGTCTTTGTGAAAAAGGGACTTGAGCTTCTGAAGACAACGAAGAATGAAGGACTTCACGCATTGATGCAATGTACAGGGGTAGATACAGCGAACCTGAATACTTATCATATTGGATTTGTGATCGGACCGTGCATCAATGCCGGCGGAAGACTGGATACAGCCAAGCGTGCACTGGAACTCCTTAATGCGTCGAACCGGAGAGAGGCAGTGACACTGGCAGCAGATCTGAAAGAATTAAATGACAGCCGGAAAGAAATGACCGAAGAAGGTGTAGAAGAAGCTGTCCGGCAGATTGAATCAAGTTCCTGGAAGGACGACCAGGTGCTGGTCGTGTATCTTCCAGAGTGTCACGAAAGTATTGCCGGAATTATTGCGGGGAGGATCAAGGAACGTTATTATCGTCCGACCTTTGTACTGACAAAGGGAGAGACAGGAGTGAAAGGTTCCGGACGGTCGATCGAAGCCTATGATATGTTTGCGGAAATGAGCCGCTGCAGGGAATTATTTACGAAGTTTGGAGGACATAAGCTGGCAGCAGGACTTTCCTTAGAAGAGGAAAATGTCAAAGTTTTCCGGAAACGGATCAATGAACTTGCAGATCTGACAGAAGACGATCTTCAGATGAAGGTGTCGATCGACATGCGGCTTCCATTTCCATATATTAATGAAGAACTGATCCATGAACTTAAGATATTGGAGCCTTTTGGAAAAGGCAACGGGAAACCGTTATTTGCAGAAAGTAAACTGCGTGTGATCCAGCCAAGAATCTTCGGAAAGAACCGGAATGTGCTGAAATGCAGACTGGAGGATCAGCAGGGGAATCAGATGGAAGCGGTTTATTTCGGAGAAGTGGAAGACTGTCTGCAGCAGATGGAAAAGAAGCAGATTATGTCTTTTACATACTATCCATCCATCAATGAGTACATGGGACGAAGAACAATTCAGCTTACAATTGTCAATTATCAGTAGATAATATCGAAAAAACCGTACAAATTGCTTAAAATGCAGAAGAATGGGAAGTTCTTATTGAAAAGGAAAAATAGTGATATACTAAATCATATTAATTGTTCAGAACAAAGGCATTTTGTGTCTAAAATTGTCGGATATGCCATACTGACGAAATACGAAGCATTTTGGAAGTTGGATCTGAACAGAACACAGGATGAATGAAGGGGGAAGATGATATGGCAGGCACTCGGGAATATGAAGATCTGAATAAAAATCTGGAGATAGTGGACGGGCATGCAGTAAAAGCACCAGAGGATTATCAGGATCCGGAGGAGTTATATCAGGCCTTAATAGCTCGTGTGCGTAAGTATCACCCCTCTGCGGATATTACGATGATCGAGAAGGCCTATCAGATAGGCAAAGAAGCGCATAAGAATCAGTTCCGTAAATCCGGAGAACCTTATATCATCCATCCACTCTGGGTGGCAATCATACTTGCAGATCTCGAGATGGACAAAGAAACGATCGTGGCTGGAATGCTTCATGATGTGGTAGAAGATACGACAATGACACTCGATGAGATCTCAGCAGAGTTTGGTGAAGAGGTGGCACTTCTTGTAGACGGCGTTACCAAGCTGGGACAGTTGAACTATTCCAAGGACAAGCTGGAGGCCCAGGCAGAGAACTTAAGAAAGATGTTCCTTGCGATGGCGAAAGATATCCGTGTCATCATTGTAAAACTCGCAGACCGTCTGCATAATATGCGTACAATGGAGTTTATGACACCGGCCAAGCAGAAAGAGAAATCAAGAGAGACGATGGATATCTACGCTCCAATCGCCCAGCGTCTCGGTATTTCAAAGATCAAGACAGAACTCGATGACCTTTCTCTGAAATATTATCAGCCGGAAGTTTATAATCAGCTGGTTCATGATCTGAATGCACGTAAGACGGAACGTGAAGAATTTGTGCAACAGATCGTTGCTGAAGTATCAAAGCATATGAAGAATGCTGATATTGAAGCGAAAGTATACGGGCGTGTAAAACATTTCTTCAGTATTTATAAGAAGATGGTGAATCAGAACAAGACACTTGACCAGGTGTATGACCTGTTCGCTGTCCGCATTATCGTAGATTCAGTGAAAGACTGTTACGCAGCACTTGGTGTGATCCATGAGATGTATACGCCGATTCCGGGACGTTTCAAGGATTATATTGCTATGCCGAAGGCGAATATGTACCAGTCTCTGCATACAACGCTGATCGGACCTTCCGGACAGCCGTTCGAGATCCAGATCCGTACAGAAGAGATGCATAAGACAGCTGAATACGGTATCGCAGCACACTGGAAATATAAAGAGACAGGCGGAAGCAACACGAAAGGACTGAACACACAGGAAGAGAAGCTGAACTGGCTGCGTCAGATCCTGGAATGGCAGAGAGACATGTCTGATAACCGTGAGTTCTTAAGCCTGCTGAAAGGTGACCTGGATCTGTTCCAGGAAGATGTATACTGCTTCACACCGAACGGGGATGTGAAGAACCTTCCGAATGGCTCCACACCGGTTGACTTCGCCTATGCGATCCACAGTGCAGTCGGCAATAAGATGGTCGGTGCCAGAGTGAACGGTAAGCTTGTAAACATCGATTATAAGATCCAGAACGGGGACAGAATTGAGATCCTTACATCTCAGAACTCCAAGGGACCGAGCCGTGACTGGCTGAATATCGTCAAGAGCACACAGGCAAAGAGCAAGATTAATTCATGGTTTAAGAAGGAATACAAAGAAGATAATATTATCCGCGGAAAGGATCTGATCAGTGCCTACTGTAAGAGCAAGGGGATTAATCTGCCGGATATCATCAAGCCGAAGTATCAGCAGATCGTTCAGAAAAAGTACGGATTCCGTGACTGGGATGCAGTACTTGCAGCAATCGGACATGGCGGACTGAAAGAAGGCCAGGTTGTGAACCGCTTGCTGGAAGAGTACGAGAAAGAGCATAAAAAAGAGATCACGGATGAGAATATTTTAGAGAAGATCTCAGAAGCGAATAAACAGAGAGTACACATTGCCAAATCAAAGAGCGGAATCGTAGTTAAGGGAATCAATGATATGGCAGTACGCTTCTCAAAGTGCTGTAATCCGGTGCCGGGAGATGAGATTGTCGGTTTTGTAACAAGAGGGCGCGGAATGTCGATCCACAGAACAGATTGTATCAATATCATCAATCTTTCTGATGTGGAGAGATCCCGTCTGATCACAGCAGAATGGGAGGATAATGATCTCGAAGAAGGCGGTCAGTATCTTGCAGAACTGAAGATATTTGCAGACGACAGAAGAGGACTTCTGCTGGATGTATCAAAGGTATTTACTGAAGAGAAGATTGACGTGAAGTCCATGAATACCCGGACGAGCAAGAAGGGTACGGCGACAATGGAGATGGGATTTGTTGTACACGGAAGAGAAGAATTGAACCGTGTGATCGGAAAGCTCAGACAGATTGAAAATGTAATTGATATTGAGAGAACAACAGGCTGATGGAGGAAAACGAATGAAGGTTGAAAGTATTGTACTGGGGTCAATTGGAACGAATTGCTATATTGTAATCAATGAAGAGACGAAGGAATGTTTTGCAGTGGATATGGCAGAATGTCCGCAGGAATATGTCAATTATATCAAAAACAATGGACTAGAAATGAAAGCATTGTTTCTGACACATGGGCATTTCGACCACATTATGGGAATCGATGATTTCCTCAAAGCCTTTCCTGTGCCGGTTTACGCAGGCGAAGACGAACTTCCGGTGATCGAGGATGACCGACTGAACGTTTCTTGTATGTACGGACCGAAATACGCATTCCACGGAGCACAGCCTGTAAGAGACGGTCAGGTGATCGAATGTGCAGGAATTGAAGTTGATGTACTTCATACACCGGGACATACAGTAGGAGGATGCTGTTATTACCTACCAAAAGAACATAGATTGTTCAGTGGAGATACGCTGTTCTGTGCTTCCATCGGAAGAACAGACCTACCGACAGGAAGCAGCAGCCAGCTGGTTCGCTCTGTACAGGAGAAGATCATGACACTTCCGGATGATACAAAGATCTATCCGGGACATATGGAAGAGACATCAGTTCAGTTTGAGAAGGAGCATAATCCATTCATATGATAAAGATAGAAAGTAAGAAGAACAAATTTACTTATAACGTATACCATGTCACAAAAGCATTTTATCCAAAAGAGGATATCGTGCAGACAGTAGATGAGAAGCAAGAACCACTGGTGAAGATACATTTGCCGGAAGGGACTTGCTTTTCCCTTGCACCGGAAGAATGCGTGCAGACAGAAGATGTGCAGGAAGAGAAACGCGATGTAACGAAGAAAGTCTATCAGTTTTTCTCAAAGCAGACAGGACAGGAACTTGCCTGGGGAATGCTGACAGGAGTCCGTCCGACAAAGCTTGTAATGCAGAAAATTGAGCAGGGAATGACAAAAGAAGAAATCTTTGGATTTCTAAAAAAAAATATTGTGTCGGCAATAAAAAAGCACAGATTGCCTATGAGATTGCCTGCCGGGAGAAAGCACTGCTGGATCGACTGGATTGTCAGAATGGATACAGCCTGTATGCAGGAATTCCATTCTGTCCAAGCATTTGTTCCTACTGTTCCTTCAGCTCTTCACCAATCGCTGAGTGGAAAGATCAGGTCGATCGTTACCTTGATGCGATGATCAAAGAATTGAAAGCTACGGCAAAGTTGATGCAGGGAAAACCACTCGATACGGTATACATCGGTGGAGGAACACCGACAACACTCGAGGCAGATCAGCTTGACCGTCTGCTTGGAACGATCCGGGAGAATTTTGACCTGGAACATGTGCTTGAGTTTACAGTTGAAGCCGGAAGACCGGACAGCATCACACGAGAAAAGCTCGAAGTGATCCGCAAATATCCTGTAACCCGAATCTCTGTCAACCCACAGACAATGCAGCAGAAGACACTGGATCTTGTCGGAAGAAAACATACGGTAGAAGATGTAGAACAAATCTTCCACCTCGCACGTGAGCTTGGATTCGATAATATTAATATGGATCTGATCGCCGGACTTCCGGGAGAAGATGCGGCCGATATGCAGGATACACTTGAGAAGATCGAGAAGCTTCATCCAGACAGCCTGACAGTACACGCACTCGCGATCAAACGTGCTGCGAAGTTCGGTCAGGAAGGAAGAACAATGGACCCGGGGACTGAGATCACACAGATGGTCGAGGCGGCAGCAGCGTCAGCAGAACGCATGGGGCTTGTGCCATATTACCTGTATCGCCAGAAGAACATTGCCGGAAACTTCGAGAATGTTGGATATGCAGAGCAGGACAAGGCTGGGGTGTATAACATTTTGATCATGGAAGAACGTCAGACAATTATTGCCTGTGGTGCCGGCTCTACGACAAAGCTTGTTTTGCCGGAGAAGATCAAGACAAGCAGTGGCAAAGAAACAAATCTGATCCGTGTAGAAAATGTGAAGAATATTACAGAGTATATTGACCGTATTGATGAGATGATAGAACGAAAAAAAGCACTTTTTGAGAAGGATTAAAAGTGAAAATATAGCTGAAAAAAGTAACAAAAGGACGGTTCCAACGGGAGGTGGACCGTCCTTTCGTTGTATTCTAGTTGATGAACAGGAAAAATTTCAAGCCCCCTCTAACCATCGATCTCAGCTTTCTTTTTCCGCTTCATCTCAGAAACCTTCGGTATTGACTGCTGTGTAATGTTTTGGAAGTTTTTAATCCCGTTATGCTCTTTAAGATCCATACAAAAGTCAGCATTACAAGAACTGGGATTG
>ENA-OUNH01000091-OUNH01000091.1-human-gut-metagenome-genome-assembly--contig:-NODE-91-length-34557-cov-5.386640_pt1 | contig 34557 bp, 38 predicted proteins | sample MGYA00242806_ERZ504814 | MGnify/ENA primary metagenome ERZ504814 (study PRJEB26092, sample SAMD00036389) | human gut metagenome | host: Homo sapiens | study: EMG produced TPA metagenomics assembly of...
TTATAAACTTTTGTTTTGGATTTCTTCCATTTGAAATTCTTATATAGTTTATATTTTTACTCTTGATCTTTACACGTTTTCCATAAGTGTATGCTTTTCCCTGCTCTGGCTGTGTTGCTGATCCTAATCGTTTTACCGCTTTCTTATTAATGTACCCAACAATTTACCACCTTTTGTATAAAGAGCAAGATATTATTTCCATTCTTATGGTCATATCTATATTTTGCTACATATGTCTTTTTATAAACTTTTGTTTTGGATTTCTTCCATTTGAAATTCTTGTAAAGTTTATAATTTTTCTTTGTAACTTTCACTCGGTAATTATAACTGATCGCAGGTCCTGCTGCTGTTCTTGTATATACAACATTTTGCGTTGCATTTTCTTCTTTCACACCTTTTACGGTCAGTTGGTAATTCTTATTGCTTGGATAATATCCAGAGAATTTTGGTAATGTGATCTTACGAGTCTTTCCTACTTCAACTTTGACATACTGGGTAGGATATACTTCTTTTCCATTTTTATCAACGATCTTCAATGCTATGATCTGTTCTTTTCCTTTGGATACAGAATCTTTATAGAATTTTAATGACTGTAATGGATATCCGTTAATATCAAACAGTGCCTGATTATCCCAGCTTGTTCCACCCCATGCTGCTTTTCCTTTGTAATACATTTTAGAATCCGGAAAATATCCAAGTGCACCTTTCGATGCCCATCCTGTACCATACTGATCTGCAATCTGCTTATTATATTCCCAGTTTGTCCATCCTGCTTTTACCGGAATCCATGCACCTTCCCAATAGAATGTACCTAATCCATTATCCTGTGATAACACGGTATCATAAAGATCTGTAAGTTCATTTACCTGTCCTTGTGGTCCTACTTCGTATGCACCTGTACTTGTACTATCTCCGATAGAGTTTGGTGTACCGTCTCCATCATTTAAGCTGTTAACCCAGCTTGTCTCAAATACTGCAAACATCTTTCCATAAGAAGCTGCCAGTGTCTGCACATCTTTTAATGTCTTTGGCGTATTTGCTTTTGCTGCAATGGACCAGAATGGATAATACGAAGATCCTAAAACATCATAGTCCACATTATCTCTCTTCCATGTATTCATGATCGTTTTGTATTTCCATACATTTGGTGTTTCAAGATGTAATGCCACCAAAGCCTGTGGTGTACATTCTCTGACCGCTTTGATTCCGGCTTTTAAATATTTATTTACTTCTGTTGATTTCTTTTTATCTCCCCAGATTACATTAAAAGATTCTCCTTTGTCTCTGTTAGAGTATATTCCAAGAAGTCCGTTGGTAATTTCATTTCCTACCTGAACCATTCCAATGTTTGCCCCGCCATCTTTAAATTTCTGAATAGATTCTTTGGTGAAATCATATACATCTGAACACATCTTTTCTGTATTATTTACATCCTTTTTCCATGCTTTTGGAATTAACTGAACCGCTGGTTCTGCCCAGAAATCCGAATAATGAAAATCAAGCAGAACTTTCATATCATATTGGGCTGCCTCTTTTGCGATCTCTACACCTGTGGAAACATCATTTCCACCACCGCCATAGGTTTCCCCATCTGCATTAAACGGATCATTCCAGATCCTGATCCTGATATAGTTGATTCCATTATCATGAAGTACTTTTAATAACGGTGTCTCATTTCCTTCATAATCATAATATTTCACTCCTGCTTTCTTTAATGCAAGATAAGATGAAATATCCATTCCTCGGATAGAACTTTCAGACATTCCTTTGACTTTTTTGATCGTTACTTTTTGATCTTTTAATCCTGTATCTCCACCGTATTCCCATGGATCTTTGTAGCTGCTTACATCAACCTGATTTCCTTGTGCATAAGCAAAGATCGCAAGAGAAGACATTGCTTGTCCATTTTCATCAAAGAATGAATCCCATGCCCCGACAAAATCTGCATTATCGTAGATCAATCCACCTGCATTTTTCTCATCGATCGTTGCCTGAAGATAATCATAAATGCTCTTTGTCTGTGTCTTTATGCTGGCTTTTCCTTCTGAATCTTTCCATGGACATTTGACATTGGAAATGATCATCTGCTTTCCTGCTGCCTTTTCTTCTACTGTATTCTTTAATTCCTTAACATAACTGCCACTTTGTGTATTCGGATAGATATTTACTCCAATATGATCATATCCTGCACCCTCATATTTTTCACAGGCATATCCAAGCTGTTCTATAATATATTGGATATCAGAAGCCTTTTCTGGTGCTGCAAAACTGAATGCAGCTTTTATTCCAGCATCTCTTACAATCTTTGAAATCTCTGCCATCGCGCAATATCCGTCCCAGCTGCTCAGAGTCAAGAAGTTATAGTTTACTTCATTTCCGATCGTGATCATCGTTGGGACTGCATCTGCTGCCTTCAATTCTTTGATGACGTTTTTTGTATACTCCAGTGCCTTTTTTTCTGCTGAATCAGTATCCCAACCATCTGGTAATTTCTGCACCCCTGCATACGTTATATCATCAGAATATAACAATGTAACATTTGTTTTTAATCCTGCTTTCTTGGCTTCTTTTAATGTCTTCTTAGCGTTTTCTAAAGACAGATAGCTTTCATTACCCTCTTTATCTTTTGTTGGATTCACTGCAACTTTCACAGAAATCGTATTGATTCCCTGTGATCTTACATATTCAAACACATTGGAAACTTCGATTCCTTTGTAATTTTTCCAGACTTTTTTCCACGCATTTTTTTGCAATTGATAATGGGAAAATCTGCTCCTAAAACCGTCTGACTGCTGATTCCATTTATTTTCTTATACTGTGACATATCATTCGTATCACTGCTTATTGTTTCTGCCTTTGACTCCGCTTTTACGTTATGTGCAAACATTGGCATGGATGTTAATCCTGTTGAAACAGTTAATGTTGCTGCCATCAATGTTGTCAATATCTTTTTAACTTTGTTCATTTAACTTCTCCTTCCCTATCCTTTGTTATTTTTTCTTACATTTTAACGCATGTAAATCATAAATGTGAATAAATCCTTCTGAAATTGTATTCCTTTTGCACTTTCATATTTCCATGCCTGTCCTGGCACTCCATAAATATAATATGCAGATGATGTCAACCCTCCTCTCTCTAATCGTTCTCTCTTAAACCAGTTTCCAAAAGAGCTGGTTGGTCTGCTCTTGATCGGATGAGAATCTAAGACCAGATATTTTTTTGTCTTGGGATTAAAATCAGCAACTGTTACATAATGTCCTGGTACATGCGAGATTGCTACACAACCTTTTTCAGATATTCTCTTACTTCTGATGTACTGTAAGTTGTCTTAATATAAGTGAACCCATATGTGTCTCCAAATTTCTTCGCTGCCGCCTTAAAAATCCCATCATGTGTTCCGGCACCTATGATCCTGTAATGTTTCTCCACTGCATAATCTGCAAACAACATTGGATCAACAAATTGCCCATTCAATGCATATACTGCATTTGTGATCGCCACAACTCCGCAGCCTGCTGCTGCCATTTTCCCACTGTAATCCGAAACATTTCCATAATCTTTTCTGGCCCATGCAGGATCAAACTGCATAAAATCACGATACGGATATACATTTTTATTGTTAAGACGCATTACCTGCCATTGATAGGACTTCTGTGCTGCTTCTTTCTGTGGTTTTGTGAAACAGTTGTTCATATCTTTTATTTTACCGTCTGTCAAGGTACCATTTTCATCCATTGACAGATATTTTTCATTTTTCATATTTTTGATATAAAAATGATCGTACTCACGTATTAGTTTCCATGTGTGATCTTCTTTGCTTTGATTCAAAATCGAAACTTGATATTTCTGATTTCCCAGAAAAATGATCTGTACACGAATTCCTTCTCCAGAAGCTTTATTTTGTATCCAATAAGTTCCATTTCCTAGCAACTGTTTTTCATTCCCATTATATGGAATAGCTTCCTTATGATACAAACCTCTATCAATCCATCCAATTCCATATGCTTTCTTTTTCTCATAGATCACCTGAACATGATCGGATGTTTTACTAACCACGATCACTCCTGAATATCTTGGCGCTACCCCTATCTTTTTACTTCCTGAAGATGTTTCAAAAACATTCATCTTTTTTTTCAAAAATGCATAACTCTTTTTGAATGAACGATCATAAATCTTCCCAGCAAATTCATCATAGACCGTCTGGGGATTATCAAAATATCCTGGCTGTGCTGCCTGTATTTTGATGCCTGAGATCATGCAAAGAACAAGGCATATCACTACACAGATTCTTCTCTTATTTTCCTGTATTGTTTTGTCATTTGATTTTCCTTTTATTTTGTTAATTCTATTGACAGTATATCATTTTCATGATAAATTATTAATCAGTTCTGCTGCTGTGGCACAGGAGGTAGCGCACCTCATTGGTAGTGAGGAGGTCACGGGTTCAACTCCCGTCAGCAGCTTTATAAAGAAGACTTAAAACATCCGTTTTAAGTCTTCTTTTTATTTCTCTTATCTTTACTTTAACTTTCCTGATCATTTCTGATCTTCCTGCGAATCCTCTGAATCGCATTATCAATGGATTTATCACTTTTTCCAAGTTTTTTTGCAATCGTTGTATATGTTTCTCCATTCAGATAATGATACATCACCTGTTTTTCGAATTTACTTAAATTCTGGTCAAGCATTTTGTAATAATCATTTAATTCTTCCTTTCGAAGCATCATCTCCTCCGGAGTTTCCTCCGGAGTTTCTAAGATTTCATCCAATGATAATTCTTCTTCCTGATTCTTTTGTTCAAACAGAGAGATTGCTGTATTCAACGGAATATGTTTTTTCTGTTAAATGCAGTGATCGTTGTATAGATCTGTCTTTGCACACACAGATAAGCAAACGTTGAAAACGAAGTGTTTTTTCTTCCTGATAGGATGTCACTGCTTTAAAAAGCCCGATCATTCCTTCCTGGATCAGATCTTCTTCATCCCCACCTGCAAAGAAAAAAGCTCCTTGCCTCTTTCCTTACCATATCCCTGTATCTCTCTAACAGACATTCCATCGCATCATCATTACCGCTTTGGATCTGTCTGAGCAATTTCTCATCAGAAATTGTTTTTAATTCTTTCATTCTTTATTTTCCCAGTCGTTGTCTTACAACTTCAAACGCCAGAACACCTGCTGCTACAGAAGCATTCAGTGAATCAATATCTCCTTTCATTGGAATAGATGAGATAAAGTCACACTTTTCCTTTACCAAACGGCTCACACCGCTTCCTTCATTTCCAATAACAAGCCCGATCGATCCTGTCAGATTCTGACGATAAATCACTTCTCCATCCATATCTGCACATGCAAACCACATACCACGTTCTTTTAATTCATCCATTGTCTTTCCAATATTTGTTACTTTCACAACTGGTGTATAATTGATCGCACCTGCAGATGTTTTTGCTACGGTTGGTGTAATTCCAACTGCACGATGCTTTGGAATGATCACTCCATGTGCACCTGCAAGATTTGCTGTACGAATGATCGCCCCAAGATTATGAGGGTCTTCAATCCCATCTAACAGGATAAAGAAAGGATCCTCACCCTTTTCTTCTGCTCTTTTAAACAGATCCTCAATCGTTCCATATTCATATGCTGCGACAATTGCAACAACTCCCTGATGATGTTCATTTGTCAGCTGATTCAAGCGTTCTTTATCTACAAATTTAAGAATCGCATCTGTTTTCTTTGCCTCTCTTACGATCGTACGGATCGGTCCATCCTGACATCCATCCAATACAAAAATCTTGTCAATTGGTTTCTTTGCTCTTAAAGCCTCGATCACGGCATTACGCCCTGCGATCAGATCTTCTTTATGATTCATGTTCTTCTCCTGTTTCTTCTTTTTTATTCAAATCAAAACCGATCCCGATCAATTCGATGATGCGGTCCATATCTCCTGCCAGATATAAATATCCAACCAAAGCTTCCACTCCAGTTGCTTTTCTGTAATCCATCATAGATGCATTCTTTGCAACAGAACCTGATTTGGAATTTCTTCCACGTTTATAAACAGCCATTTCTTCTTCTGTCAAAAATGGCTCGATCTTTTCAAACACTTCTTTTTGTGCAGAAGCTTTGACCATACTGCTTGATTTTTTGTGATACTTATTCACACTCATATTCCCTGCAGACATAACGATCGTTCGGATCACGATCTCATAGATCGCATCTCCAATGTAAGCAAGAGATAATGGAGAGTAACTTTTGGGATCCAATCCATCAAGATACAATCCTTCTTTGATCTTTTGAATTAAGCTCTGCTCCATTTTACACCTTCTCTTGTATCTTTTAATACGATACCCTGCTCTAATAACTGGTCTCTGATCTCGTCTGCTCTTGCAAAATCTTTGTTCTTTCTTGCCGCCTGACGTTCTTCGATCAGTTTTTCGATTTCTTCATCTAGGATCTCTTCTTCTTTTGTTGTTTCAATTCCAAGAACGCTGCAAAGATCTTCTAATACTTTTAGTACTTTCTTTGCATAGTCTGCACTGAAGTCTTTCACTGTTGAGTTTGATTCACGCACGATCTCAAAAATAGCCGAAACTGCATCTGCTGTGTTAAAGTCATCTTCCATTGCATCTTCAAATTTCTTTACAAGTACTTCTATATTAGCAAAATGTTCTGTTTCTTCTTTACTTAAAGAACCTGTTTCTTCTTTAGCTGCCATCTCTCTGCATAGATCGATCGCTGTCAAGATACGGTCCAATCCTGTTTTTGCACTTTCTACTAAAGTATCACTGAAGTTTAATGGGGTTCTGTAGTGTGCACTTAACATGAAGAAACGGATCACCTGTAATGGATACTTTTCTCCAATTTCACGCACTGTAAAGAAGTTTCCTGCTGATTTAGACATTTTCTTATTGTTGATATTTAAGAAACCATTATGCATCCAGTAATTCGCAAACTTCTCCCCATTGCATGCTTCACTCTGTGCGATCTCATTTTCATGATGAGGGAAGATCAAGTCTTCTCCACCTGCATGAATATCAATTGTATCTCCGATATATTTCTTAGACATCTCAGAACACTCAATATGCCATCCTGGTCTTCCTTCTCCCCATGGAGAATTCCATGCGATTTCTCCTTCTTTCTTTGGTTTCCATAATACAAAATCAAGAGGATCTTCCTTTCCTTCTTCTCCTGTTACCTTGATCTCGCGATGTCCTGCTTCTAGATCATCAATATTTTTCTTGGAGAGTTTTCCATAATCTTTAAAAGATCTTGTCTTAAAGTATACAGTTCCATCTACTTCATATGCATGCCCTTTTTTGATCAATGTCTGAATCATTTTGATCATTCCACCGATTTCTTCTGTCGCTCTTGGCTGGTGGGTTGCAGGTTTGATATTTAACGCTTCCATATCTTGTTTGCATTCCTTAATATATCTTTCTGCGATCTCTGTTGCTGTTACACCTTCTTCATTTGCCTTCTTAATGATCTTGTCATCGACATCTGTGAAGTTTGAAACATAATTTACTTCATATCCTTTATATTCAAAGTAACGACGCACCGTATCAAAAATGATCATTGGTCTTGCATTTCCAATATGAATGTAGTTATACACCGTTGGCCCACAAACATACATTCCAACTTTCCCTGGATGCACCGGTACAAATTCTTCTTTTTGTCTTGTCAGTGTATTGTAGATTTTCATTTTTCTTTTCCCTTCTGATTGCTTCTGAATTTTGATAATGTATAATAAATGTTTCCAGTGCCTGTCGTAATTCAGCATTCTCTCTTGCGAGCTTTTCGATATCCATATCGACTGGATTTGGAAGATCGATCTGGTCAAGCACAATACTCTGAATGCGATTGACTCTCTCTCCATCCTGTTTAACTACCTTACCTGGAACTCCGACAACAGTAGAATTCGGCGGTACATCAGATACAACAACACTTCCTGCACCAATCTTTGAGTTCTTTCCAATTGTAATAGATCCCAAAACCTTAGCACCTGAACTGATCATAACATTATCTTCGATCGTTGGATGACGTTTTCCAGTTTCATTTCCAGTTCCACCTAATGTAACACCTTGATATAAGGTCACATTATTTCCGATGATCGTCGTCTCTCCAATGACCACTCCATGCCCATGGTCAATAAAGAACCCTTCTCCGATCTGTGCACCTGGATGAATCTCAATTCCAGTTTTTCTCGCCCATTTCTGAGAAATCTTTCTAGCTTTGTAAAACTCTCCTTTCTTATATAATTCGTGCGCAACACGATGCCAATACAGTGCTTTTACATAAGGATACAAAAAAACTTCTTTCTCTTCCCTTAACGCAGGGTCTCTTAGTTTGATCGTATCATATTGGCTTTTCGCAAATTCTCGAAAACCCATCATAATTTCTAAACCTCCAATATATAGTATGTAATTTACAGGACTTTTTATATCATAGAGGATTCCATCAAAATTTTCTATAATACAAAAAACTCCGTCTCTAAATAAAGAGACGGAGTATATCCGCGGTTCCACTCTTTTAAAAGTTCCTGATCTTCTTATTATATATCTGACTAATATCACTTGATCAGGATACTTTCACTCGAATCCGTTAACGCCGGCAACGTACAAAACTACTTTATTCATCTTGTCTGCTCCCAGATGCATTCCAGACATCTTCCCTCAAAGCCGCTTCCAGCCGATGGCAGCTTCTCTCTGACAGTTCCAACTTATCTGTACTAATTCTGTTCATTGCATTTAACTACAAATAGTTTATGCTTTTTCATACAAAATGTCAACAGATTCTTATTTTTCATACAAAGTATTTGTTATTTATTCTGGCAAAACTCTCGCCTTCACAACAGCCTTCTTCACTGCACTTCCTACAATGATCGCGATCACGATCTTTGCCGCATCTCCTGGAAGATATGGAATCACACCTGCATATAATCCCTGTACAAATGTTAAATGCATCTGTGCACACAGCCAGATCGTTCCAAATGCATATGTTACTGCTGTTCCAAGTACCATACCAATTACTGCCATCACTATGTTCCCTGAGAATTTTTCTACAAAGAATCCACTGATCAATGCCAAAAAGATAAATCCAACCAAATATCCTCCTGTTGGTCCTGCAAGTTTAGCAAGCCCACCACTAAATCCTGAAAATACTGGAAGCCCTACTGCTCCGATCAGAAGGTATACAAGATAACTGATCGTTCCACGTTTCATTCCAATGACCATTACCGCAAAATAAATCACCAAGTTCGTAAATGAAATCGGTACTGGTGTAAATGGCAAGGTGATTGACATTGGTCCTAAAATACAAGTTAATGCTGCCATTAATGCAATCAGTGTTAAATCCTGAATTTTCATTGTTTGTTGTTTCATAATAAATTTCTCCCTCACTTTTATTATTTTCCTGTACTGACTGCCATTATATATCATCAATTTCTTATTGTCAACTTTATTTTTTAAAAGTTAACAATAAGAAATCTTTTGATCATCCTAAAAAGAAAGGCACCACCGATGCCTTTCTTAATCTTCGTTCTCTTCTAAAATCCCAAGTTCTTTGATTCGCTCCTCAATCTTCTTTAAAGATTCTTCATAAGTTCCTTCTTTTGTCTCTTCCCTCTCCTGATTCATTCCATCAAGTAATTCGTCAATATTCTTACTTAATGGATTGCTGTCCGTTTTTCTCGTCAATAATCCCATATCTGTCTCCTTCTTCCGCTTCTTTGATGATCCTGCATGGATTACCTGCAGCAACTACATTGGCAGGAATATCCTTTGTTACAACACTTCCTGCACCGATCACACTATTGTCGCCGATCGTAACTCCAGGAAGAATCGTAACCCCTCCGCCAATCCATACTTTATCCCCAATCTTAACTGGTAGGGCCCATTCATATCCCTTTTCTCGTCTCTTCACATCTGCTGGGTGGTTCGCAGTATAAATTCCTACATTCGGACCTATAAAAACATGATTCCCGATTTCAACTCCTCCACCATCTAAAATCGTCAGATTAAAGTTTGAGAAAAAGTCACTTCCAATCGTTGTCCTATATCCATAATCCAGATAAATGGGCGCTTCCAGATGAACATTCTTCCCAAGACTTCCAAATATCTGTCCTATCAGATAATTCCGACGTCCTTTATCTTCCCAATGTTCATTAAACTGTCTGGTTAGAGATTTTGCATGGTTCCTCTCTTCTATCAGAGCTTGATCCTCTGCATTATATAAAATTCCCATCAACATTTTTTGTTTTTCCGTCATCTTTTTCCCTCCGTTGGCTTATATTTTATCATACTTCTTTTCTGTTATCTATCGAATTTGACTTTCTATCAAAAAAATTGTAGGATAAAAGAGATTTAACCATTAAGGAGGTTTAAACATGGATACCAACTTTATTATTTCTCTTGATTCCATTGCAGACGTGAATGCATTTGCAAATACGATCGCACATTTTAAATCTGAGATTGATCTTTCTTCTGGAAGATATATCGTAAATGCAAAATCGATCATGGGAATTTTCAGCCTTGATCTGACAAGACCTTTGACTTTAACCGTACATGGTAAAGATGAACTTGAAGAAATCAGCTCTGCAATTGCACCATACTTGAAAAAATAAGTTTACTTGTGATCAATGCGAGCATTTGAAGTCTCTGTTTTTAGAGGCTTCTTTTATTTTGTGAATTTTATTTAGTAAAAGAAAAAAGCATGATCTAAGTTCATTCTTAAATCATGCTTATCAACTGAGCGTGCGGGGATTCGAACCCCGGACAACTTGATTAAAAGTCAAGTGCTCTACCACCTGAGCTACACACCCTTAAACTGGGGTAGCTGGACTCGAACCAGCGGTGCAGGAGTCAGAATCCTGTGCCTTACCACTTGGCGATACCCCATCAATGCGACAGCTCGTTTATATTATCATATGTTTCCGACAACTGTCAACACTTTTTTTGAATTTTTTTAAATTTATTTTTCAAGAGTGAATTCTTTCAGATATTGACTGTTCCAGAAACGGTCCGTTACTGGCTGCCAATATTCAAATATGATCTTCCCCTTATTCCCTTGTTCTGAGAATCTCCCTTTATCTTCTCCCTTTCCAATATAAATTTCGAGAATCTCTCCTCTTCCAGATTCTTTTCCTTGATTATCATAAAAGCAAAGTGTCATTCCCTCACTCAACTCTCCTCTGACAAACTCAACTTCCATGGAGCCTTTCCCTTCTTCGATGATTTCCATTCGTTCAATATAAGTAAGGCTTCCTTCTAATTGATGCAGCTTATAAATTCGTTTTCTTGCTTCTTCATTTTCTTTTGAAGGTTCCTGTTTTTTTAAATATTCAAAAAATCTCATGTTCTTTCCTCCATTGCTCTGTTCTACTTTATCATAATTTGTTTCCATATGAAAGTCTTCTCTGTAAAGAAAGTTCTCTTTATATTTTACATTTTAGCAGTTGACACTTCCTGATTTTTATGTTAGATTGTCATTATTGTAAATGATTTAAATACAATGATAAGGAATAGTAGAATATTTAAGACATTCAGAGAGTTGCTGGATGGTGCGAAGCAATTGTTGATGATATTTGAACTCGCCTTTGAGTAGCATGCTGAACTTACAGTAGGTATTGCCGGAGTCCAACCGTTATAATGGAGAGATATCGGTTTTATAACCCGTATCAGTAAGAAGTGCACGTTTCTTTATAACGTGAATTAGAGTGGTACCGCGGAAGTTTCTTCGTCTCTATCCTGATAAGGATTAGATTCGGAGTTTTTTTATGTTATCGTACATTTATTTCATCCGATACATGATACCCCGTATCCACCTTTCAATACTTAAAACATACCTACAACAATCATTAATTTTTGAAAGGAGCTTCACAGCAATGATGAACCCAAGCAAATATGAAAGACAATATTTTATGCCACCTGAAACGTCCCTCGACTGGACAAAGAAAGAATATATCACTAAAGCACCTACATGGTGTAGTGTTGACCTTCGTGATGGAAATCAGGCTCTGATCATTCCGATGAGTCTTGATGAAAAAGTTGAATTTTTTAAACTTTTAGTAAAGGTTGGTTTCAAAGAGATTGAAGTTGGTTTTCCCTGCTGCTTCAGAAACAGAATTATACATTTTTACGTACTTTGATTGAAATGATCTGATCCCTGATGATGTTACCATTCAGGTTTTAACACAGGCAAGAGAACATATCATTAAAAAGACTTTCGAAGCTTTAAAAGGCGCAAAAAGAGCGATCGTTCATGTATATAACTCTACTTCTGTTGCACAGCGTGAACAGGTAATTTAAAAAATCCAAAAGAAGAAATCATAGAAAATTGCAACAGACGGTGCAAAATTATTAAAACGCCTGGCTGATGAGACAGACGGTAACTTCTTATTTGAATACTCTCCAGAGAGTTTTACTGGTACAGAGATCGACTATGCATTAGATGTATGTAATGCCGTTCTTGACGTATGGCAGCCTCGTCCAGACTGGAAGGTTATCATCAATCTTCCTGTAACTGTACAGCTTTCAATGCCTCACGTATATGCCAGCCAGATCGAATATATGAGCAAACATATGAAATACCGTGAAAACGTAGTTTTATCTCTTCATCCACATAATGACCGTGGATGCGGTGTTGCTGATACAGAACTTGCCTTGCTTGCAGGTGCTGATCGTGTCGAGGGTACTTTATTTGGAAATGGTGAACGTACAGGTAACGTTGACATTATCACTCTTGCATTAAATATGTATACACACGGTGTTGATCCAAAACTGGACTTTTCTAACTTACCAGAACTTACAAAAGTCTATGAAAGATTAACAAGAATGTCCGTTTACGAACGTCAGCCATACACAGGACAGCTGGTATTTGCTGCATTCTCTGGATCTCATCAGGATGCGATTGCCAAAGGTATGCACTGGAGAGACGAAAAACATCCAGAGCACTGGAATATCCCATACCTTCCAATCGATCCACACGATGTTGGACGTGAATACGAAAGTGATGTTATCCGCATCAATAGTCAATCTGGTAAAGGCGGTATCAGCTATGTACTAGAAGAAAACTTTGGATTCCACATTCCTGGAAAAATGCGTGAAGATGTAGGTTACACAGTCAAAGATGTATCTGATAAACGCCATCAGGAATTAGTTCCAAGAGATATCTTAAAAGTATTCAAAGAAGTTTATGTAAACATTGATGATCCATGCAAATTAAAAGAAGTGCATTTTGTACAGAAAGACGGTGGCATCGAAGCAGAAATCTCTTTAGAGAAATCTGGTGTTCCAAAACTTTACCACGGAAAAGGAAATGGTCGTCTGGATGCTGTAAGTAACGCTTTACAAAGACACAGTGATATGCATTACTCTATCGTTACTTATCAGGAACACGCTTTAAATGTTGGTTCTAACTCTCAGGCTTGTGCTTATGTTGGAATTCAAGAACCAAATGGTAATGTTACTTGGGGATCCGGAATCCACGAAGACATCATTACTGCTTCTGTATTAGCACTGATCAGCGCTGTAAACCGATTAGATCAGTAGATTTTGATTTAAATAACTGAAATTATTGGTGAAATATTATAAAAATGGTTATATGTCTGCAACGCGCTCTCGCTCGACTCACTACGCAGCTGTACTAAGCTCCTGAATGATCTTACGATCATCCACTCGCTAAGTGCAGGCGTGTTCCTACGGTCGCCGACATATAACCATTTTTATAATATTCAATAATTTTAGTTATTGAAACCACTAATAAGTGTGTATGCTTTACTGTATCGGTATGTATAATAAACATCTGTCTACCACTACATAAATCAAAGATCTATAACATTCAACATACACACCACTTAAATTTTTCAATTCTTGTAATTGTCCACACTTTAGACTTCTCATATACTCAAAATCTAAAGTTGGCCAACTACAAAATTAAAATTTCATTTTCCAGCAGATTCACCGCTGCCATCGCATCTTCTGTATAATAATCTGCTCCGATATTCTGTGCGATATCTTCCGTCACAACAGCTCCCCCAACCCAGATTGGTTCACTGCATCCTGCTTCGTGAAGTGCTTTGATCGTTCTTTCCATTGATGCAACGGTTGTTGTCATTAATGCACTTAGCCCAATCGCTTTTGGCTTGTATTTCTTATAAGCTTCTACTACCTTTTCAACTTTAACGTCTTTTCCAAGGTCGATGATCTTATATCCATAACTTTCCAGTACAACTTTCACGATGTTCTTTCCAATATCATGAATATCACCTTCTACGGTTGCTATGATGATCGGTCCTTTTTCTTCTCCATCATTTGCTGAAAATGTTTCTTTAACAACTTCAAATGCTTTCTTCGTTGTCTCTGCTGACTGAATTAACTGTGGCAGGAAGATCTTTCCTGTCTCATAGTCTTTTCCTACGATATTTAACGCTGGTATGATCACTTCATTAATTACTGTCAGTGCTTCTTTATCTTTCAGTTCTTCTTTTGTGACTTTCTCTACTTCATCTTTTAATCCGTGAATGATCACATCTTTTAATGTGAAGTTTGTTGTTGCCGCCGCTGTGGCTGGTTTTGTTTCTTTATCTTTGGACTGGTTTTTAATATAAGTCTGACTATCCACGTCTTTGTAAAACAGCACATGAAATGCATCTATGGTTCCCATCAATTCTGCATCTAACGGATTGATGATCGGTAAATCCAATCCTGCTTCCATTGCTAATGCTAAAAATGTTCTATTTAATAACGGACGGTTTGGCAATCCAAAGGATACATTCGATACCCCTAATACGGTATGGACACCTAATTCTTTTTTACCATCTTGATCGCTCGGAGTGTTTCTTTTACTTCTTTTTGCTGTGCAGATGCTGTTAATGTCAGACAGTCGATGATGATATTCTCTTTACCGATTCCGTATTCAGCTGCTTTATTGACAATCTTCTTGGCGATTTCAAATCGTTCTTCTGCTTTCAGCGGAATTCCGTCTTCCAGAGTCAGTCCGATCACAACTCCTCCATATTTCTTAGCAATCGGGAAGATTTTTTCCATGACTTCGTCTTTACCATTTACAGAGTTGATCAATGGTTTTCCATTATAATAACGGCAGGCATTCTCAATCGCATCTGCTTCGGAACTGTCAATCTGTAATGGAAGTGTGACAACTTCCTGCAACAGACGTACAACCCGTTTCATTGTCTCTGGCTCGTCAATTCCTGGAAGTCCAACATTAACATCTAGTACTTCCGCTCCAGCTTCTACCTGTTTAACTGCTTCCACCACAAGTTCATCATAGCGCTCTTCTAACAACGCTTTTTTCATCTTTTTCTTACCCGTTGGGTTTAGACGTTCTCCGCAGACGATCACATGATCTCCAAACGTAACTGTCTGTGTCTGACTGGATACTCTTGTTTTCTTCTCAACTGTTCTCTCTGCAACTGCTTTAGGCGCAGCTTCTGCAAGTTTTCCTATAAATTCTGGTGTTGTTCCACAGCATCCACCAACGATTGCTGCACCTCTTGCCATATAATCTTTCATAGATTCCACATATTCTTCTGGTGTCACATGATAGTGTGTTTCTCCATGTTCTAAACATGGAAGTCCGGCATTGGGCTGTAACATCACTGGAATACTTGCTTTTTCTAAGATTTCGTCAATGATCGGTTTTAATTCATCGGGTCCTAAAGAACAATTAACTCCCAATGCATCAACTCCTAAGCCCTCTGCAACATTAATAAATGTTTCCGGATCATTTCCAGATAACGTTCTTCCATTTTGCTCGAAGGTCATTGTAACAAACACTGGAAGGTCTGTGTGTTCTTTGACCGCCAGAACTCCAGCTTTCACCTCATATAGATCACTCATTGTCTCAAACAGTACAAGATCTACTTGATCTTTTACTGTTTCTACCTGCTCGAGGATGATGTCATATGCTTCATCGAATGTCAATGTTCCCATTGGCTCTAACAGCTGACCGATCGGTCCAATATCAAGAACAATATAAGAGTCATCTTCTCTTCCAGCTTCTGTTCTTGCAGCTCTTGCATTCTCTACTGCTGCTAACAGCATATCTTTCGCCTCGTATTTTGCTTCTTCCATCTTTAATCGGTTACACCCAAATGTATTTGTTGTAATAAAGTCTGCTCCCGCTTTCAGATAGTTTTTATGAATCGATCTTAATAAATCCGGGCGGTCAATATTTAATTCTTCTGGGATATCCCCTGCACTTAATCCTGCGTTCTGGAGCTGTGTTCCCATCGCTCCATCAAATATTAAAAGTTCTTTTCCTAATCGGTTCTGTAACATCTTTGTCCTCTCTTTCTAAACGGGCAATCTTCTTTCATCACACAATTTCCACATGATTTCTTTCGTTTATCACTTCCGATCCCGATCAATCCTAACATAGACTTCTGTGGGATCAAAAGATTATTTGGCGTGATCGTGACTCCGATCTTCCTTGGTATATCTAGTAATATAGCAATTCTTTTGTTGAATTCAAGTGGAAAATCTCCATATCCGGGACATGCTCGATATGTTCGGTTATCAAACCCAAGTGTTTCTTCATATCTGTCACAATATTCTTCCAGATAAGCACTTGCCGCAGCATCCATAACCGTAGATTTTGTCATGTTAACCTTTGCATAAAACTTGATTTTACGCTCCATAACAATCCCAAGAGTACATCCGATCAATATACATTCTTCACAATCTTCCAGCATATCTTCCATCTGCTGCCCTAAAATCTCATCCCCTGATTCCTCTAATCTCAATGGATCTTTCGCCAGTTTAAATCTTTTCACTATCACTTTGGGCTGTGCTATCTGTTTGATCTCTTCTATACATTCACCCAAAAGACTTGAAATCCCTGGAGTCAAACCTTCAAACATTGGTGCCTGATATCCAAGATATTTCAAGGCATTTTCTCTTACAACCTGAAAATCCATCTTAGTTTAATTCTTTCAATACAGCTGGAATACTGTCAAATACACGCTGCGCCGTTTCTGCACGATTCATTGTGTAAATATGAATCCCATCAACTCCATTTGTGATCAGATCAATGATCTGTTGTGCTGCGTAGTTGATTCCGATTTCTTTCATAGCTTCTGGATTATCATAATGTGCCTCGATCATTGTAGATAACTGATATGGGATCGTACATCCACACATCTTTGTTGTACGGATCAGAGATTTCGCATTCGTAATTGGCATGATCCCTGCAAGAATTGGTACTGTGATACCGATCTTCCTTGCTTCTCTGACTAATCTGTAATAATAATCATTGTCAAAGAAAATCTGTGTTACTAAATATTCTGCTCCTGCATCTACTTTCTTCTTTAATGCTTCTAAATCTTTCTTAAACCCATCCGCTTCCTGATGTGTCTCTGGATAACATGCTCCTGATAAGCAAAATTGTCCTTTAAAATGTTCTCCGATAAATTCATTTAATTCACTTGCATAGTGAAATTCCAAATTCTCAGGATCAAAGTTTGTTGCATCTGCAGGATAATCTCCCCTTAATGCTAAGATATTATCGATTCCTGCTTCTTTCAGACGTTCACATTCGTATTTGATATCCTCTTTTGTAGATGAAATACAGCTTAAATGTGCTACAGATTCAATTCCATATTCATGCTTAATGACTGATGCGATTTCTACTGTCTTACCTTTTGTAGATCCACCTGCACCATATGTAACACTAATAAAATCCGGGGATAATTTTGCTAATCCCTCAATCGTACTATAAATGGAAGAAATATCTCCTTCTTTATTCTTTGGAGGAAATACCTCAAACGAAATTGTTGACTTATTTTTTAAAATTTCTGATATTTTCATAGAATTTTGCTCCTTTTCATTATTTCTGACTAATTAACTATGATAAATTTTAACATGATATTTTATCACTGTAAAGGAACGAAATCATATCATTCTTCGTCTATAGATCGTAACTGATCTTACCATCGATTTCAGCGTAATAAGTTTCTTCTCCTTTTTTAAGAACTGCTTTCCCCATAGATGCTTCCATAAACTTTTTCTCAACACTTCCAACTTCTTCCACTGGTACGATCATTTCAAATGTTACATTATCCGTATACACTGTATCAAGCACTGGGATATGCTCTGTTGCTGTTAAATACTGAATCTTTCCAGATGTCGTGTAATCACAAGTGAGGCTGAGCATTACCCCAAGACATTTCTCGATCACCATACTTTCCTTGATCCCTTCTTTCGTACTTTTTGTGTACGCACGGATCAATCCTCCAGTTCCAAGAAGTGTTCCACCAAAATATCTTGTTACAACTGCTACCACATTATGCAGTTCCTGCCCTGTCAGCACCTCAAGCATTGGCTTCCCAGCAGTTCCACTTGGTTCCCCATCATCACTACAACGCAAGGCTGGTTGCTTTTCTCCGATACTGTATGCCCAGCAGTTATGCCTTGCATCCCAGTATTGTTTTTTTATCTTCTCTATGAATGCCTGTGCTTCTTCTTCTGTCTGCGCTGGAGCAATATGCGCAATAAATCTTGATTTCTTTTCTGAAATCTCTGCTTCTCCCTCTTTATATAAGATTTTATATTTTTGAACGTCCATCTTCTTCCTCCCTGGTCATGATCTCATCTAAGGACTCTGCCAGTGAGATCGGTGTTACTTTATATTTTATCAGATTATGGATCACACGATCTACTAATTCCATAGATTCTGATATACTTGGAACTGCATCCCACTCGATCACATTCGTTTCTTCCTGATATTTTTCCAGTTCGACTCCATACATCGTGTGTTCCTGATCTTCCATCAAATAGTAGGATACTACATTTTCCCTTTGTTTGTCATCATAAAATGACTGCTTCCCCTTTAATTGTTTTTTCATATTCTTCTCCTTTATACTTTATACTTTTGCCCCTTACATCATCATATTGTTGATTGTATCGTTTATAGTTACACGGTCGGTTTACTTGAACTTTTTTATTTGGTATAATACGTAACAGGAGGTTTTTTATGAAATATACCAAACAAAACATTCAGAAAAAGAGACAGATCTTATCTTCAGAAAAAATTCGTAGAAATTCTAAGATTTCTCTCTTTCTTTTTAAATATGCTTTTATCATCTCCATTGCCTTGATCGTTACTGGGCTCGGCCTCGGGGTTGGTTTCGTACGTGGGATTTTAAAAACAACCCCACAGATTACAAAAGATTCCGTCCATTCCAAAGGATATATCACAACTATTTATGATAACAAAGGATCAACGATCAAAACACTTTCAAACCATGATTCCAACAGGATCTACACTCCTCTTTCTTCCGTTCCAAAGAATCTTCAGCATGCTTTTATTGCGATTGAAGATGAACGTTATTACAGCCATAATGGAATTGATCTGTATGGAATTATTCGAGCAACCTTCCTTGGTATCAGAAACCAATCTCTAAGCCAAGGGGGAAGTACTATCACGCAACAGTTGATCAAGAACAATGTACTTGGAATTCAGCCGGAAAAAACCACAATGGAACGTCTGGAACGAAAGATCAAAGAACAATCTCTTGCTCTTGAACTAGAAAAGATTGCTTCTAAGCAATATATCTTAGAAGAATATCTAAATGCGATCAATCTTGGAGAAGGAACACTTGGTGTTCAGACAGCATCACAAAAATATTTTAATAAAGATGTTTCTGAACTCACATTGTCCGAATGTGCTGTACTTGCAAGTATTACTAAGAATCCGACACGTTTAAATCCTGTAACCCATCCTGAAAACAACGCTTCCAGAAGATTACTTGTTTTACAAAATATGTTAGAACAACATTATATCACAAAAAAAGAATATCGAGAAGCACTTAGTGATGATGTATACACAAGAATTCAAAAAAACGCTGCTGCTGCACCTGCAAAAAAAACAACAAATTCTTATTTTGAGGACGCATTGATCCTTCAAGTTGTAAAAGATTTAAAAAACAACTGGGGTATGACGAAACAAAAGCTTATAATGCTATTTATAGTGGCGGATTGAAAATATACTCTACTCAGGATCAACAGATCCAGAAGATTGCGGATAGCGTCACAAACGATACTTCAAACTATCCAAAAGCCACAAAAATCGCGCTTTCTTATTCTTTATCTGCAAAAACTGTTTCAGGAAAAGACGTTGTTTATTCTGATCACAATCTGCTTGATTATATGAGAAAAATAACCTTGGAAATCAGTTGATTTTTACAGATGAAGCAAGTGCAAAGACAGTTGTTACAAAGTTTAAACAATATATTTTATCAAAAGGTGAAACCATTACAAATGAATCTTTCCAAACAACGATCCAGCCTCAGATATCCATGACGATCATGAATCAATCTAACGGAACTGTAGAAGCCTTAGTTGGTGGACGTGGAAATAAGACTTCCGATCTTTCCTTGAATCGTGCTACTGGTACTACAAGACAACCAGGTTCTACTTTTAAGATTCTTTCTGCATTTTTACCTGCACTTGACAAGAATCATATGACACTTGCAACCGTATATGAGGATGCTCCTTATAACTATATTGACACTAACAGACCAGTACGCAACTATTACAAAGGTTATAAAGGTTATTCAACGATCCGCGAAGCGATCACAAACTCCATGAACGTTGTTTCGGCCAAAACCATTGCTGACGTTACACCTAAGACTTCGTTTGAATATTTGATGAATCTTGGTTTTCCACTTTGGTGTCTAATGAAACAACTTCAAATGGAAATGTATATACCGATATTACCCAGTCCTTATCTCTTGGTGGCCTGACTTATGGTGTTACAAATATGGAATTGACTTCTGCATATGCTTCCATTGCAAATGGCGGAACCTACCAGAAACCTGTTTTATACACAAAAGTCGTAGATCATAATGGTAATATTCTTCTTTCTAATACTCAGAAAGGTAAGCGTGTCATGAAAGAAAGTACTGCTTTCCTTTTAACCGACGCTATGAAAGACGTTATTACAAAAGGAACTGGAAAATCAGCAAAACTTTCTTCATCTATGGCTGTCGCAGGAAAGTCAGGAACTACTTCAAACAGTTACGATTACTGGTTCAGCGGTTATACTCCTTATCATACAGCTTCTGTCTGGATGGGCTATGACAAGAATACAAATTTTGCTTCTGATAACACTCATAAAAAATATGGGCAAAGGTCATGAATGAAATCATAAAACAAAACAAGAACAAACTACAGATTTTAAAAACCAGCTGACATTGTAAAAGCAAAAGTCTGCAAAGAGTCTGGAAAACTTGCTATTAAAGAGGTTTGTGATCACGATCCAAGAGGCAGCCGTGTGATCACAGAATATTTTGAAAAAGGAACCGTTCCTACCCAGACCTGTGATATCCACGTTGCAGTTGAAGTATGTAAAACAAGCGATAAACTCGCCACAAAGAATTGTCCTGCAAACAAAAAACAAAGAAAAATTTACATTGTCCGCAAAAAGGGCAGTCATGGAAAAACAGCAGACACTCCTTATATGCTTCCAAAAAAATATCAATCTGTTTTCTGCAAGAAACATTAACCGTTAATCTTCTATATTTTATATTAAAAGGGATTCTCTCAAATCAGAATCCCTTTTTCTCTTTATTTCATACTCCTGCCTTTATTTTTGATCTTCGGCTGAAAGATCAAAGATGCCAGATAAGAAAAGATCAATGCTGCTGATGTTCCGACTGCTGCTGCCGTGAATCCTCCTTCGAATAACCCTAGAAACCCATGATTGTCAACTGCCTCTTTCATTCCTTTCCATAAACTGAATCCAAAACCAGACAACGGAACGGTCGCACCACATCCTCCAAACTCTTCGATTCTTTTATAAATCCCCAGTGCCCCAAGAATAACACCTGCAATAACTAAGAGTACCATGATCCTTCCCGGCTGTAATGTCGTATGATCCATCAATATTTGCACCAGGATACAAATAATGCCTCCTACTAAAAACGCCCTGATATATTCCATTATTATCTTACTCCTTCCAGAAAGATCGCATGTGCGATCCCTGCAACATTTTCACCTTCATTAAAACTTGTCTTTGACATTAATGCTCCTGTTGGCACAAACAATACTTTCTTCCACGTTCCATCAATGAGCTTCGGTATGATCATCGATGCAAGAACCACTGCACTACAGGCACAGCCAGAGCCCCCAGAATGAGTATCCTGCGTCTCATTCTCATAGATTTCAATTCCACAATCCCCATGAACTTTCGAAAGATCATATCCATTTTCACGAAGCAAATGCAACAAAATCTTCTTGCCAACTTCTCCAAGATCTCCTGTATATACTGCATCATAATCTTCAGGCTTCGACCCAAAATCCACAAAATGCTGATAGATTACTTCTGCCGCTGCTGGCGCCATGCAAGCCCCCATATTCATCGGATCTTCCATCCCATAATCAACGATCTTTCCTGTTGTGATCCCTTGAATCTTTACAGGACCAATTTCTTTTGACACAATAAAACCTCCAGATCCTGTCACAGTCCATGTCGCAGATAATGGTCTCTGATTTCCATATTCTAACGGAAAACGGAACTGTTTTTCAGCACTTCCGATATGACTGGAAGCAATTGCAAGTGAATGCTTTGCAAACCCTCCTGCAACGCTCATCGCTGCCAGAGACATCGCTTCTCCTACCGTTGAACATGCTCCAAAAAGTCCAAACAACGGTATCCCTAGTTCTTTCATTCCAGAAAACGTTGCTGTATTCTGTTCCAAAAGATCACCCGCAAACGCGTAACGGATGTCCTTCTTATGAAGATCAGCTTTACTGATCGCAAGCATTGCTGCCTGTTTCATAAAACGGCCTTCTGCCAATTCCCAGCTTTCTTGTCCAAAGTATGGATCTTCAATGATCTGATCGATCAGATTTCCCAGAGGACCTTCCCCTTCTTTCTTCCCTGCAACTGATGCCCAGCCTTTTAAGTACGGAGCATTCTCAAACTTTAGACTCTGCATACCACAAATTGATGTCATAGAAACCACCCCCATTGCTTTGTGAATAAATAAATCAATCCAGCAACAAATGATGAGAAGATTCCATATAAGATCACTGGTCCTGCGATCGTAAAAATCTTAACGCCAATACCAAAAACCTGTCCTTCTTTCTGATATTCGATTGCAGCTGAAGCCACTGAATTTGCGAATCCCGTAATCGGCACAAGCCCGCCTGCACCGCCAAATTTTGTAATTTTTCCATAGAAATTAAATCCTGTTAATAAGACACTTAGTAAGATCAATTCAATTGTCACATATAATAATGAATCTTTCTTGGAGAGATTCAAATATTTCATCATTAACTGCTTCATAACTTCACCAAGAACACAAAATGTCCCACCCGTTACAAACGCTTTTGTGCAATTTAACAGACTATTATGTTTTGGTGTAAGATTTTTCACGATCTGTTGATATTCTTCTTTGCTTGGTTCTTTTTTCACTTGTATCACCCTTTCTTCATTTTATGAAAATATATAAAAATAAAGCCAACATCCTAGCATTTTTCCAAATGCGATCCCATAGATTACATATGGAATCCCTGATCTCAAATTTAATCTTCTTGAAAAGATCGGAAGACTTTTGATTGTTTCTGCCAAAGCTCCGATCATACATCCCACAAAGATTCCTCCAAACAATCCATACAGTACAAGAAGCGGGTATCCAGCTTTGATCTGCCATCGATAAAGAAAGACCAATGTCCCAAGAATCCCTCCAAGTGCCACAAAACTTTCATACATTCTGGCGTTTTTCATACTCTTCGTCAATCCTGCTAATCTCGGGATCACACCTAACATACTCAAAAATGCCAGAAAACTGGCTGCGATCAAGCCGCCTGCACACAATCCGTAAAAGATCAGAAAGAAACTACGAATCCACATCTGCTTCTTCCCCTTTCCGCCCTGCATTGATCATCAATGTATCATTCACATCTCTCTCGTAAAGCCTCATCTGTACTTCAAATGGTGTTGGATCATCATTTAACTTGATCTTACCTGCATGATCAAAAAATAGAATGATCCCAATCGCCAATCCTGCCGCATAAGAAATATGAAGAATATTTGGACCATCTGGTGCCTGTCCCATGATCATTTCATAAACGTTATAAAACAATTCTTCGATCCCAACATCCGTGTTATATGTCATAATTGAAAAACTTGCACCAAAAAATGCGACTAAAATTACAAAGACTATCTTTCCATAATGAAAAATCTTTGATTCTTCTTGTTTTCTCTTGTAATATACAATAAAATCTTCGGCACCTAAATTAATCACATCTAATGTCTTATCCACCTGTTTTATCACTTCAACTAACATCAAAACAGAAAAACATTTTCTCTGATCATGATCTCCTATAAAATGATAAACACTTTGATTCTTTATTTTCTGTTCCAAATCCTTGTCGGTGCAGTACAGGGACATGATATCCTTTATTTTAATCTCTGGATGCACAAGACATACACTTTCTTGCGCTTTGATATAAACATTCACTTTGATATCCTCCTTCTCTTACAAATGCACCTTTCACTTCTTCCTTGTTATCTTTGGATACTAAGACACAAAACGCTGCGATCACAAAAATGATCAGTCCTGCACATAGGATCCACTGGTACTTTCTTTTCATTCTTATCACCTCAGCGTTATTATCTGTCATTTTTAACTTTTCATTCATAAGTTGCAAGAAAAATCATGTGGTGTTATAATTTTTCATAGTGACTTTTATCGATAAATCAAAGGAGATCAGCCATGGAACAAGAACAATTAACACTTTATAAGCTTATGATTTTATATTTAATTGAGAAGGTAGATTTCCCTTTGAGCAATTCACAGATTTCTGAATTTATCCTTGATAAGGGATATACCAATTATTTTACTGTTCAGAGAGCTTTTCATGAGTTAGAGGAAGAAAATATGCTCAGAGTTAAGCAGATTCGTAATATGAGCCACTACGCGCTCAGTGACGAGGGATCTGAAGCAATTGAGATGTTTGAATACCAGATTCCAAACTCTATCAAAGAAGATATCGCTCAGTTTTTAAAGAAAAGAATATGAGCTTCGTAAGGAAGCCAATGTGACTGCTGATTTTTATCCATCCAAAGGAGACGAATATACCGTAAATCTTAAGATCAGAGAAAAAGAAAGCCCGCTCCTTGAGATCAACTTAAATGTCGTCTCAAGAGACCAGGCAGTTTACATATGTGACCATTGGGAGAAAAACACTCCGATGTCTATTCTATGCTAATTGAAAAATTGTTATTTGACGAGCCGAATAAATAATTATTCGGCTTCTTCTTGTTGAAGCACCATTGACTCAATGAAATCCCAGATTTCATCTCTTCCCTGTTTTGATAATGCTGAGAATGGGAAAATTGGTGTTTCCTTATCCATCTGAAGCTCTGTGCGGATCTCTTTTAGATGTTTTGGCACCTGGCTTCTCTTCAGCTTGTCAAGCTTTGTTGCAATGATCACTGGACGATATCCATTGTGAAGAATCCAGTCATACATCATAACATCGTTCTTTGATGGCTTATGTCTGATATCGATCAGTAAAAAGACCATTTTTAGCTGTTTTGATGTCTGTAAGTAATTTTCGATCATGTGTCCCCATTTTTCCTTGACGGATTGTGTTACTTTCGCAAATCCATATCCTGGAAGGTCTACATAATAAAGTTCTTCGTTAATATTGTAATAATTGATCGTCTGTGTCTTTCCAGGCTGTGCTGAAATCCTCGCGTAAGATTTGCGGTTCATCAGTGCATTGATCAGTGATGATTTTCCTACATTTGATTTTCCAGCAAATGCCACTTCTGGCAATGTATTGTCTGGTAATTTACTTGTGATCCCACAGACGGTTTCTAAATTTACACTTTTTATGATCATGTCATTCTCCTCACGTAAAATAAATCCTTTACCGAACATATTCTACGTGAAAGCCCATTATTTGTCAATGGATACATGATGGAGCGGCTTAGTATTTTTAGTGATCGGAAGGATCTGATACCCTTCTTTTTTCAATGTTTTGATCAGCGGATCTAATGCTTTCACTGTATTTGTTGTCTCATGAAGGTCATGCATTAATACAATACTTGTTTTCTGTCTCCTGACATCCTTTAAAATCTTCTTGTTTAACTGCTGAGGACTTTGTTCAAAATTAAGCGCATCTTCATTCAATGCATTCCAGTCAAAATAAAGTAATCCCTTTTTGTTCACATACTGGATATACGGTTTTATATTTTTTGCGCAATGATTACTGCTGCCACCCGGAAACCGGTAAATATATGGCTTTACATCTGTTAGCTCATATAAATATTTCTGTAGTTTCATAAGGTCTTTCGAAAATGCACCTACATTCGCATAAATCTGATCATAATTATGACTGTAGGAATGCATTGCCAATGTATGACCTTCTAACACGATTCTTTGATACATTTTCTTGGCATGTTCCGTTTCTTTTCCTACGACAAAGAATGTCGCCTTCACCTTATGTTTCTTTAGAATATCAAGAATCTGTGCCGTATGATCGGATGGTCCATCATCAAAGGTTAAATAAACTTTCTTTTGATTCAAATTACTGTTGGTTAAAAAGCCACTTTCCCCTTCACCCTGACTTGCAATCTGAAACCAGTATGTCTTTGTTCCCTTCCCTTGTGCCAGAAATGTGAACAGAAGAATCCCTATGATCATATATGCAAAAAATTTCTTTTTCATATTCTTCCTCTTTTCTAATTTTGTAAGATATTCTTTTTCTTTAGAATATGAAATTTCAAAAAATATATTCTGGAATATTTTTCAAACAATGGTTGATACACAAAAAGAAAGCAACAGATTTCTCTGCTGCTTTCTCTTTGTGTATTAAGAAGTTTTACAAACTATGTAATTATTATACTTCGAAAATCAGATCTCCGTAACTTGGCATTGGCCAGTCTTCTTTTGCTACTAACATTTCCAGTTTGTCTGCTGGTTCACGTACGGCACTCATATCTGTGAAAATCGTATCATGATAGCAGCGAGCCTGAGCTTCACTTTCTAATGCCTGAGCTTCTGGAATATCAGCTTCTAACTTGTTGATCGCAGCAAACAGATCTTTTAAGTTTGCTGTGATATCTTCTAACAATTTTTCCTGTACAGAGCTGTCAACACCAACTGTCTTTAATTCAGCAACGCCATTTGCAAGTTTTCTCTGGTATTTCATAACTGCTGGAACAATCTGTTTCTTAGCGATATCTAATGTTGCAAGTCCTTCAATGTTAATTGTATTAGAATACTGTTCATATAATACTTCAACACGAGACTCTAATTCTTCTTTTGTGTATACTCCAAATTTCTCAAACATCTTAACTGCTTTATCTGTTGTTAATGTTGGGATTGCATCTACCATGCTGTGTAAGTTTGGAAGTCCTCTTCTCTCAGCTTCAGCTACCCATTCGTCAGAATATCCGTTACCATTAAAGATAACTCTCTGATGCTGTGTTAATAATTCTTTTGTGATCTCGTGAGCTTCCATAGCTACTGCTTCAACTCCGCCTTCTACTTTCTCTAATCTGTCACATACATCTGCAAAGACATCTGCTACGATTGTATTTAATACAACGTTTGGATCAGAGATAGACTGTGTAGAACCTACCATACGGAATTCGAATTTGTTTCCTGTAAATGCGAATGGTGATGTTCTGTTACGGTCTGTTGCATCTTTCTCAAATGCTGGTAATGAATGAACACCAGATGCTAATTTGTCTCCATGTTTGGATTCTGTCGCCTCACCTCTTGTTACAAGCTGTTTTACAACATCTTCTAACTGATCTCCAAGGAAGATAGAGATGATTGCTGGAGGTGCCTCGTTAGCTCCTAATCTGTGGTCATTTCCTGGTGTGGAAGCTGACATACGAAGTAAATCTGCATGTTTATCCACTGCTGCGATAATAGATGCTAAGATCAGTAAGAACTGCTGGTTTTCATGAGGAGTTTTTCCTGGATCTAACAGGTTCTTTCCTTCATTTGTTACCATAGACCAGTTGTTATGTTTTCCTGATCCATTGATTCCTGCAAATGGTTTCTCATGAAGTAAGCATTTTAATCCATGACGTCTTGCTACACGTCTCATTGTTTCCATTAATAACTGGTTGTGGTCTGTTGCCACGTTGTTTGAGTTATAGATTGGTGCTAATTCGTGCTGTGCTGGAGCTACTTCGTTATGTTCTGTCTTCGCACTGATTCCAAGTTTCCATGCTTCGATATTTAAATCTTTCATGAATCCTTCGATTCTTGGTTTGATGATTCCAAAATAATGGTCATCCATTTCCTGACCTTTTGGAGGCATTGCTCCGAATAATGTACGTCCAGTGAAGATCAAGTCTTTTCTCTGTTTATATTTTTCTTCATCAACTAAGAAATATTCCTGTTCTGGTCCAACGGATGTGCTAACACGTTTCACATTCTTATTTCCTAATACATTTAATAATCTTGTTGTCTGGATATCTAATGCCTGCATAGAACGAAGAAGTGGTGTCTTCTTGTCTAATGCTTCACCTTTGTATGAACAGAATGCTGTTGGAATACATAAGATACAAGCATTATCTGTTTCTTTGATGAATGCTGGTGATGTACAATCCCATGCTGTATATCCTCTTGCTTCAAATGTTGCTCTTAATCCACCAGATGGGAATGAAGATGCATCTGGTTCACCTTTGATCAGTTCTTTTCCTGAGAACTCAAGTAAAACTTTACCATCGTCTGTTGGGTTAATGAAAGCGTCATGTTTCTCTGCTGTCACACCTGTTAATGGCTGGAACCAGTGAGTATAATGTGTAGCACCCTTTTCAATAGCCCATTCTTTCATCTCATTCGCAACTACGTCTGCAATTGCTGGATTTAATTCTGTTCCTTCTTCGATTGTCTTTTTCAGATCTTTGTAAACGGCCTTTGGAAGACGTGCTTTCATAACACTGTCGTTAAATACGTGGGATCCGAAGATTTCTGATACATTGATTTTTTCCTTCATAGAGTTCTTCCTTTCTTCTCTTACATTTGAAGCATAATCTATATATTTTTCTTCTATTATCTAACTGATAGTAGAAAAAAAGGGGCGACAAACAATATGAAACTAATTGTTTGACGCCCTTGTCAGTAACTTCACTGGTTATAGGATACAATGATTCTTTTTGAAAATCAAGCCCTTTTTTGTATTTTATCCAGTACTTCTATTTGATCGTTACGGAAACAGTTTTTCCATTTACCTTATTGATTCCTTTTAAGCGGAATTTGTAAGTTGTTCCTACTTTGGCTTTTTTCTTTGTATATGTGATCGTTCCGCCTTTGGTTGTTGTTTTTACTGTCTTATATGCTGCTTTTCCTGCTTTCATCTGCACTTTGTAGCTTGCATATCCTGTGACATTTTTAAATGTTACTTTAACTGTCTTGCTTCCGAATTTGGCTTTGGCTACATAGGCTTTAAAATATTTCTTTTTGTTTTTCTTTGTTAGTTTGTATGGTTTTACTTTAAATTTGTAGGATGAGTCTTTGTTGACTTTGATCGTCTTTGATGTTTTCTTTCCTACGGTTGTTACTTTTTTGTATTTACCTTTTCCTGCTTTGGCGTAAATAACATAGCCTTTGGCGGATTTTTTCTTTTCCATGTCAGTTTTACGCTTCTTGTACTTTTTACTGTTTTTGTGACTGGTTTTACTTTTGTTTCGTTGACTACTGTTGTTGCTTCGGATGATGGTTTTGTTGCTGGTTTTTCCTCTGCTGTTGATTCTGTTGGTTTTACAGTTCCTGCTGCTTTTTTACCAACTGCAAAAACATATCCTGCATCATTACTATAATACATCGTACCATTTTCATCTGCATAAATATTTCTCATACAATAATTTATTTCATTTTTATCTGTTGGCTCAAAAATTGAATTTACTTTGGCATCTTTTGAATCACAAACAGAATAAATTCCGCCTGGTTCAGCATTCATTGTAAAATATACTTGCACAGAACCATCTGTTGTTTTTGTTAACAATGGTTCACATTGTGCATAATTTGTTATTGGTAACACATAATTCAACTCAGTTTTATCTTTTCCAATACTTGCTACTCCAAAATATCCTTTATATTTAGCATCTGAGCTAAAAGATTCACCATTATTTCCTGATACATAAATTTTTCCATCGTAGACAATTGGTGTCATTGATGAATATCCCGTATCACAAAATTGAACTTTCTCTTCTAAATCTCCAAATGTTCCATCTTCATTTACTTTTATTCCATATAACTTATTTACTCCACCAACAAAATATATTTTGCTATATGTTGAGTCATAAGCCATGCTTCCTGAAAATGTAATTTCTGTTTTTTTCGTCTGCACCACGCTATTATCCGTTGTATCAATGCTTGTTAAATTTCCAACTGTATCCGATACAATAAGATATTTTCCTACCTCTGTTGCCTTTTTCCAATAAAATCTTCCACCATCAGATTTAACAATTGCTTTTACTGTTTTTGTCTCATTTTCACTTTTATCATTTTCATCTTTTGTATCTAATACATAATATGACGTATCGGTATCTCCATAACTTCCTGTTCCAAAATATAACTTTTTATTCTTATATGTCATTTTGGATGTCACAGAATGACCTGTATCCTCACTAATCCATACTGGTTTTAATGTATCAGCATCAAATGCTTCTACTTTATTATTTGCATATCCTACATAAATTTTATCATCTCCATATTCTATATCTGCATAATAGTCTAATTTACATGAATCCGAAAAATTATGTTCTGCTTCAACTTTTCCTGTATCTTTATTTAATTTTACTACTTTTTTGTTGCATTATTTGCTAAATAAACATATTTTCCAACGATTTTCAAATCTGATATTGTTTGATACGCTTGTCCATTTCCTTTTTCAGGCCATTGCCACTTAAGCACCGCCTCACTACTACTCTTCGCTGGCTGCACATCCGTCACTGCTGCTTTCGCACTAACCCCTGATGTCATCAGCACGACAACAGACAATGCCACTGCCGCTACACGTTTCATCGTTCTCATAAATTCCTCCTTGTTATGTCTCATTGATTGATTAGTTTCCTGACTTCTTCATCTTTGAAGAAACCATATTTATATTTAACCCTGTTTAGTTTCTTCACAAAAACAGGTGTTAAAATCCATAAAAATATCACATTCGATACGCAGTATTCAATCGTCACTGGAACCGAAGTTCCTAATACTGCCACATACCGCATCCACTGAAATCCATCTCCTGCTGCCAGAAGTGTCCAGATATCCATCACAAAAGAATATGAAATTCCTGAAAGAATCCCAAAAATCGTTAACAGTATCTTACTGTTTTCCAACCATTTTCTCTGATTTAAAATTCCTGAGATCCATCCGATCATTCCCCATGCAAGCATCTGAAATGGAGTCCATGGTCCTTGTCCAAAAAAGAAGTTCGATACCACAGCACTTAAAGATCCACATAAAAAGCCCGATTCTCTTCCAAATGCCATACCACAGATAATCACCATTGCACTAACTGGTTTAAATCCTGGTGAAAATGCAAATAACATTCTGGATGCAACCGTCAATGCTATCATCACTGCAAGCACGACACTTTCTCTTGTCTGTGGTTTCTTCTTTTCATATTTAAAATAGTATGGAATACATGATATACACACCATAAAAATGATCACCGCATTTAACATACGCTTACCACCTCCTGTGGCAGAATGATCACTTTCTCAAAATCTCTCGTAATCTTTGCACACTCTGTCGTATAGAAATAATTTTGTGCAAAAAACTTGGATGGCTCATCAATTCCCTCAATTTTCCCATCAAACATCATTCCAACGCGGTCAGCATACTCAGCACAAAATTCCAGATCATGCGATACGATAAATATCGTTTTCCCCTGATCTGTAAGTTTGCGTAAAAGTTCTCCAAACTTCCTGCTGTGTTCCCGGTCCATTCCTTTGGTCGGCTCATCTAGCAGCAAGATTTCTGGATCTGCAAGTAATACTTTGATCAACGCTGCCATCTGCTGCTGTCCTCCACTTAGATCATATGGATGTGACTTCTTTTCTCTCATTAGATCCGCCATTTCCAATAATTTATCGATTTTTACTTCTTTTTCTTTTCCCATCTCCAAAAGGTCTTCAAACAACTGATCTTTTACAAACAATAGTGTTGGATCTTGTGGCATATAGACGATTTTTTTCTTGCATTTTAATTTTCCATCAAATTTCATCTGCTTTACCATACAAGAAAGAAGAGTTGATTTTCCACTTCCATTTGCTCCGACAGCTGCAAAGATTTCACCTTCTTTAACTTCGACTGACAGATTCGAAAGAACATCTTTTCCTTTCTCATACCCTGCATATAAATGTGAAATTGAAAGAACTGTTTTTCTTTCAAAATGTGTTTTCTTTATCAACTGATATTCTTTTTCCTGATCTGTTCTCTTGCTTCTTCCATCGAAAAGGTCAGTTCTATCTGAAATTTCTCTTCCAGCCGAAGAATCTGTGGCAGAGACTGTTCCAATGGATGCTGTATTTTTGAAGATGTCTTGCAACCTCTTTCGGATTTCCCTGTTCGATAACTTTTCCATCATCTAAGATCACACATTCATCTGACATTTCCATCACATCTTCCAAGTTATGCGATGTTAAAATAATCGTTAAACCAAATTCTTTATGTAATTTTTGAAGCATCACAAGAAAATCTTTCCTTGCCGCTGGATCTAACTGTGCGGTCGGTTCATCTAAGATCAATACTTTTGGATGCATTGCCATAACTGCTGCCAGATTCACCAATTGTTTTTGTCCGCCAGATAGCTTGTCTGTATCTTCATGGTATATTTTCTGCAGATCAAAATAATTGACGATCTCGGCTACTGTTCGCTTCATCTGTTCATAAGGCATTCCGAGATTCTCAAGTCCAAATGCGATCTCATGCCATACGGTATCCATTACCATCTGGGCTGATGGATTCTGAAATAAATACCCAACTTCTTTTACAGACTGCAAGTCTTTCAATTGTTCTATTTCCTGCTCATCATATAAAACTTTTCCAGATCTTTTACCTTTGGGCAGCAGTTCTTTTTTTAAATGTCTTAACAACGTCGTCTTTCCACTGCCGCTTGGCCCTGCAATCAGAGTGATCTTTCCTTTTTTAATTTTTAATGATACTTGCTCTAGAGAATTTCTATCCGATAACATATATCGAAATGTTAAATTATTAATTTCGTACATCAAAATTCTCCTTCCACATGCATGGTAATAAAAACTGAAATGTCATCATAAGCATCCACAACAGATCTCTCATCTGAAATGCTGGCATAATGATCATCGGATAAAAGAAAAATCTGGAATAATAGTGGATGTATGCCCAGAGATTTAATATCGTCAAAATCACAATCTCCACGATATGAATCCAGTCATTTCTCTCCCACCTAAATAAATGAAAATGCGTTCGTTTCCCAATTCCGTAACCTCTTGCACTCATCGAATCCAACTGATTCATCGAAGACTCAAATGCCCATGTCGTTTCCATTGACACCGTATTCATGACACGCTGTACAGCCTGTTCTGATTTTAAGGATTTTCGTGTGTTTAAAATCTTCTTTGCATGGTTTTGATATCTTGGGATCAATCCAAATGCCATGGATGTTACGACACCCAGTTTAGGGAAGAATCTGCCTGATAAATAGATCCACTGCTCTTTCTTTATATATTGGTTAAAGATTGAAAAGACCAGTAAAAGATTTACTAATACACATCCGTAATGAATTCCATAAAGCAATGCTTCTTTCGTGATCCTTATGTGTGTGTCTGCATACAGGATTGTTCTTCCTCTTTGTACAAATAATGGATTCGTTACAGCCACGATCAAGATCAAAGCAATCAACGGAAAAAACTTTTTCAAACTCCGATTATGATAAAAATACAGCAGACATAAACAGATCATCTGCACTCCTGTCATCCATGGATGTCTGCTAAATGGTGCCAGCAAAAACATTCCTGCAAAATAAGTAAATACAACGAACGGATGGGCTCTTTTTAATGCCTTGATCATCTACAGATCTCCTCTAACACAGGTATACAACCATTCCACTTTATCCCCATCATGAAGCTTACATTTCCCTGCCATATAGTTTGGAAACTTACCATTGACACGGTACATCCATCCACTGTTTTTCCACAATCAAATTCGTATAAACCGTCAATTCCTGCTACATATCCTTTAGAAATATCAATATCTACTCCTGTTCTTTTGAGAACATCCATCACGGTATCGCCTTCTTCAAACTCCATCTTCTTCTCATAAATTTTCCCGCCAGATGGAACTTGATAATTGGATTGCAATGCACTTTTATTAGAAAGAACTGTTTTACAGCTGATCAGAAATTCACAAGATTGTTCTTGCTTTGCTTCTGTTGTCTGATTCTCTGCCGTCTGTGCTGTTGATTCATTTTTACTGGCTGTTGTTGTCTTTGTTGTTTCTTTTGTATTCTTTGTCTTTGTTGTTTTTTCTTTTGTATTTTTCGTCTTTGTCGTTTTCTTTTTGGATGTTGTTTTTGC
>ENA-OUNH01000092-OUNH01000092.1-human-gut-metagenome-genome-assembly--contig:-NODE-92-length-34309-cov-6.039553_pt1 | contig 34309 bp, 32 predicted proteins | sample MGYA00242806_ERZ504814 | MGnify/ENA primary metagenome ERZ504814 (study PRJEB26092, sample SAMD00036389) | human gut metagenome | host: Homo sapiens | study: EMG produced TPA metagenomics assembly of...
GAGAGCGATACTATGGAAAACGATTCACTGATAGAAGTACTCTCGTAAAAATGATCGAAGATTATATAGATTACTACAACAACAAACGTTTGCAAAGGAATCTTGGAATTTTGACACCAATGGAAAACATGAAATTTACTTGCAAGCTGCATAAAAACTGCCAGCAGATAAATTTCTGCTGGTAGGAAAAATTTATATTTTTTCAATTGTCTACTTGACGGGGAGCAGTTCAAAGCGACAGCCCCTTATTTTTTTGTTATCTGAAATTTTCCTATTTTTCGTTTTCTCAACTAGCTTTATGGCAGAATCTCAAGCCAGTATCCATCTGGATCTTTGATAAAATCATCAGTAGTCTTTCTTCCCACTTCGTGCAGATCAAGGGCCTCGTTGTAAAATTTAATAGATTGCTCCAGGTCTGATACATTGTAGTTTTCGTGAATCATCTTAAACTTCATAATTCTTCTCCTTTTGTACATTCTGTGTCTTTAATACGTGACTTATATTGCGGATATTCAGTAATAAACCGCTTAATTACATTGGCATCATTCCAGTAATGCATTGGAAAAATGACATTGCAATCTACATTTTTAAGGAAATACAGAATTCCGTCGGCATAGTGATCTCCCTGCCTCGGATCTAAAGGAACAAATGCAGCATCAAAATGCATACCCTTAATTTTCCTGATTTCTGCACGATATGCTGAAGTAAGTCTCTGGTTGTCAGCTTTCGGTTCACCATCCCAATACCAGTCATTTAAGTCGCCGGCATGATAAATGGTACCTTCCTTTGTTTTGACAATAAATGCTACACCACTATCGTTAGACAGCAATGTATCAACTTTGGTATCATTATCCAGATTATAAGTCTGATCATGATAAACATATGTAATCTTCATATCTGTCAAATGATTTCTTTTTCGTATATCATTCGCCAGGACTGCCTGATAAGTCATCCCCATATCATCAAGAATCTCAAAAATTTGAGGGTTAAAATGATCCTTATGGAAGTGACTGCAAAAGACGATCACTTCTTTTTCCTTGTCAAGATTCGGTAATTCACCCTTGTAATAATCAAAAATATAGTAGCAATCTTTGGTTTCAAGTAAAATCCGCTGTGGTTAATGTAAGTAATTTTCATAATATCTCCTGTATAAATTAATATTGAAAACTTCATAAGAAAATTTTGATTTCTATGTTGTTTAAATTCCTAATAAAGAATCAATCTATGATTGATTTATAATAATTCCCAAAATCGGCCAGTGCATCTATAATTGGCAGCATTCTTTTCCAAGTTCCGTTAATCCATATTCTACTTTTGGCGGCATCTCCTGATAATCGTGCCGATAAACAAGCCCGTCATCAATCATTTGCCTGAGACTATCTGTCAGTACCTTCTGTGAAATGCCTTCAATATCTCTCTGCAGTTCATTAAAACGCCAGGGACGTTCTTTTAAATTACGTATGATCAAAAGTTTCCATTTTCCACCTATAAGGGACACGGCCATTGCTACCGGACAAACAGGAAGTTCATCTTTTGTCTTCATTTCACATTCACCTCCAATTTTATAATAACACATACATTTTAGAGTGTATAGTTATAAAAAGGTACGTACTTGTTTTTGCATGTGTAAAACGTTAAAGTATAGATGAGCAATCGAAAATTGCAAATAATCAAGTGTTGTAAACACAGACAGGCTCACAACCTCCCCATTAACGGAGATTATGAGCCTGAATTTTTATGAATTTCTCACTTCTTCATATTTCCATTTTGTACTTTTGAGATACTCTGTCACCCCAACGCCACATCCAGAACCATCATCAAACTGAACCCAACCGCAAAGAAAACTGTACCGATATTAGAGTGCTCCCCCTGCGACATTTCTGGAATCAGTTCTTCAACCACAACATAAAGCATTGCTCCTGCTGCAAAGCTCAGTAAATATGGTAATGCCGGGATTATCAGCTGCGCAGCAATGATTGTAAGTACTGCTCCAACTGGTTCAACCACACCTGAAAGCACACCTCCTAGAATGCCTTCCCCTTACTTTCTCCTTCGGCTCTAAGCGGCAGAGATATAATTGCTCCTTCTGGGAAATTCTGAATTGCAATTCCAAGTGATAAAGCAAGCGCACTGGCTGCTGTAATCTTTGTATTTCCTGCAAGAAGACCTGCATACATTACACCAACTGCCATCCCCTCAGGAATATTATGCAGTGTAACCGCCAGTACCATCATCGTTGTACGCCCAAGCTTACTTTTAGGTCCTTCTGACTGTTCACTTCCTACATGAAGGTGTGGAGTCAAATGATCCAACGTAAGCAAAAACAACACGCCAATCCAAAACCCGACTACTGCCGGGAAAAAGGATAAAGCTCCCGTATTTTCGGATTGTTCAATTGCCGGAATCAAAAGACTCCAGATGGATGCTGCAACCATTACCCCTGCGGCAAATCCTGCAAGTGCACGCTGCACCTGTTTTCTAAGTGTTTTTTCATAAAAAGCACGCATGCTGCACCGAGCGTTGTTCCGATGAACGGAATCAGTATACCAAGAAAAATTTCCATTTACGCATCTCCTTTCTTGATTAGTTTTAACTAACCACTCATTTTCTAAAAATCCGTGTAAAACCGAAACTGTAATTCCACACGGATTGTTTTTTCTCTAGTTCAGTATATCACTTAAGGAATTGTGTAGCAAGAAGCAACTTTTCTGCCTAATCACTTCCCCATCCAATTTTCCTGTTTTTTCACAGTTTTCACTCAATCTTTCGATTTCTGTGCTATAATATGACATTGCGAAAATATACAATGCTTAAACAGAGGTGAATTACTTGAAGAAGAAAACGCTTGTGCCTTTTATCGTTTTTTACTGGGCATGTGCCTTGTTGGTTTGATTGTATACAAAACAGATGCCATTGAAAAAGAACAGAAACGCACGACCGCACAATTAAATGCAACAACTTACGGTGAACGTATAAAGAATGAGATTACTAATGGGATTGAGGTCACTGATACGTTACAACAAATCTTGATCAGTGAAAATGGAGAGATCAATTATTTTGATACCATTTCCAAAAATATTATGTCCGACTCTATAGAAAGTATACAGCTCGCCCCAAATGGTGTTGTGACAGATATTTATCCTGCTGAAGGAAATGAATCGGGCAAGATTGATCTGCTCCATGATAAAGATCGTGGAGAAATTTCCTGTTATGCGAGGGATAACCATACTTTGATCACACAAGGTCCCTTTGAATTAAAGCAAGGAGGCTATGGAATTGCAGTTCGCAATCCGGTCTACTTAAAGGATGAAAATGGACAGGAATATTTCTGGGGATTTACGATTGTTATTTTGCGTGTTCCTGATATTTTTTCAGACTCAATCAACGCACTTTCGGATTTTGGTTATAAATATAAGCTTTCGAAAACATCCTCTCCCTGGAATGACACATATGAAGTTGTTTATCAGTCAGATGGAACTTTAACAAATCCGGTTTCTTATGATTTTACAATAGGTGAAGAGAACTGGATATTTGAAGTAATGCCTGAGAATGGCTGGGGAAACACTACACTTATAGCTATAATTATCGGATTTTTTACTTCTATCATATTGATTCTGTCGGTTCTTATCTGGGTCTGGCTGACATCAAAAGAAAATAAGAACAGATTCCAGAAACTGGCACATATGGATTCACTTACCAATATTTATAATCGTTACGGATTTGATGAATTAGCAGAAGAAATGATCGCTAAAAATCCGAACGCCCATTATGTAGTTGCACTCTTCGATATAGATGATTTTAAGTTTATTAATGATATCTATGGACATGTTTACGGTGACAGAGCTTTAAAGAATCTTGCTGACAGTATGAAAAAATCTTTTCCATCGGATGCATTATTGGGGCGAAACGGCGGTGACGAATTCTGTATTCTTCTCCCAAATCGCACATATGATGATGCGAAAGAACAGTTACAACAATTCACTATGTTTCCAAAGATATTCTCATACAAGGGAAATGACTACCCATTTTATATTTCTCTTGGATATGCTGAATACCCTACCGCTGCATCAAACCGTGCGCAGCTCATGCGCTGTGCAGATGCCGCACTTTATGAAGTAAAACTACATGGAAAGAATGGATGTATGGCTTACAAGGAAGGACTTCAATCCGGTGTCCGCAAACAACTTGGATTTGCACTCAAGGATATCTCTGAACATCTTCCTGGTGCGTTTATTATCTACAGAGCGGATAAGGAAAATGATGAACTCTTTTATGCAAACCATGAGTTTCTCCACATGGCTGGATATAAAGATATAGATGAGCTGTTTAATCTTACAAAGAAGAGCTTTCGAAACCTTATCCGGGAAGATGAGCAACAGCAGATTGAGGCAAGTATCTGGCAGCAAATCGACAGCGGCAATGAAAATGACTATACTCACTTTCATCTTCGAAAAGCTGATGGAACTTACCTTTCTGTACTTGACCATGGAAGAATTGTAGAAAACCAACAATATGGGAGAGTATTTTATGTGTTGTTTATGGACTGGGCTGATATGCATATCCGTTACAGTGATAAGTTCTCTGAATAAATAACAGATGGTGTGGGATCATATCAAAATCCCACACCATCTGTTATTACTTTCAAGAATGCCTTTTTATAAATCTTCCTGTATTTTGACGTCACTGTTATCTGCCAGACACTGTTTTAACACAGTGATCATTTTTTCCCCATCCAATGGTTTTGCAATATGACCGTTCATTCCTGCATTTTTTGCCATCTGTATATCTTCCGCAAAAGCATTCGCAGTCATGACAATAATCGGTATGGCGGCTTTTTTCCGGTTTTCCATCTGCCGTATCTTTGCAGTCGCTTCATATCCATTTAACCTCGGCATCTGAATATCCATAAGAATCAACGCATAATATCCATCCTCTGCTTGTCCCAGCATATCACAGCATTCCTGACCATCTTTTGCCCAGTCAGTCAAAATCCCCTCTTCTTTCAACAGTTCTATCGCAATTTCAGCATTTAATTCATTATCTTCCGCAAGAAGAATTCGCTTTCCAATACTCTTATCAGATATAATAGACTGTTCCGACTCTTTCTTTTTATATACATCCTCTTCTGATGCAATCTCCAGTGAAATTTCCACTGTGAATTTTGTTCCTTTCCCCTGTTCGCTTTCTACATAAATCTTTCCGCCCATCAGTTCAACAAAAGATTTCACAATAGAAAGTCCAAGACCAGTACCGACCACTTTATTCTCTGTCGCTGTATGTTCTCTTGAAAATTCATCAAAAATATGTGGAAGGTATTCCTGCTTCATCCCTATTCCGGTATCTTCACAGATGAATACATACCATGCTTTTTATCATCTGATGCTGTTTCCGTAATATTTACATGAATCGCCTGACCGTTTGGAGTATATTTGATTGCATTACTCACTATATTTAAATATATTTCCTGAAGTTTTGTCTTATCACAGACTGCATATTTATGCTGTATATTTGTATCTATCGAATATTGAATTTCCTTCGATTGGATAGCAGATTCAAATACTGTATTTACAGAATAAAACATTTCGCTCAAATTCTCTGCCTGCATTTTTAACACAGCTGTTCCACTTTCAATGCGAGCCCTTTCCAGCACCTGATCAATAATCGTCATCAGAAAATTGCCCGAGGACTTGATCTTTCCTAAATACTCCCTTGCTTTTTCCTCGTTCTTAAGATTCTTTCCGAGAAGATCTGAAAATCCAATAATTGCATTCATCGGGGTTCGGATGTCATGACTCATATTAAACAGAAATCGTGTTTTTGCCTCACTTGCTTCTTTTGCCTGTTCTGCCGATTTTTTCAATTCAGCTGCATACTGCTTCTCTCGACGTTTTTTGCTGCAGATCTGATCAAAAATAGTAGCACCCATCATGGCAATTATGAGGGCTGATACAATAACAGCAATCCATTGATAAATTGAAATCCATCCCTCCTTTGGTACGATATCCACATACCATGTGTAATTAGGAATCTTGCACTCTACCGTAAGGCTGTTCTCAGGTATATGTTCCTGATTTTGAGCCAGAACGATCCGGTCATCGGCATTCTCATCGTTCGTCCATATCTCATAACAGTATGATGCTTCGTTTAGCCGTTCCAGGCCAATTTCATCTATAAATTTATCCCAGTCGATGACTGTAATCACAAACCCCCAAAAGGTGTCATTTCCTATAATATTATTCTGATAAACCGGATGGAACAGCAAAGCTCCTGTTCCTCCCTGTTTTAATTGATATGGACCTCCAAGAGTATATTTTCCTGTTTCTTTGGCACGCTTTGCGTCTCCACTGCGTTCATGCTCTGTCAGCATATTCATTCCAAAAGCCTGATCATTTCCCTGCTTTGGGAAAATATCAGTAATAACCCCTTCCGGTGCGAGTTCGAATGCTTTTACAACACCTGCTTCATTCGGAAGCATTTCTGCCAATTCTGAGAATGTAGTCTGATTCAGATCATATCCTGCAAGAATCACGTTTTCAAGAAATTCTGAAAGTTCAACATACTGATCTAATTGTGCATTGATTCGCTTTACTGTACTTTGTGCAGTATAAGCAGCTGCTGTCTTTTTTTCTTTCTCTATATTCTTTACAATAATATAGCCCAAAAGAAGTGCTGTTATAAAAATAAACAAGCCAATGATCCAACTGTATCTTTTTGTCTGTTTGGAACCGGTACTTCCCTTTTCCATTTACTGTTGCCTCTTCATCTTCAATGTTTTCTGTTGTTTTTAATTATATCATGTCATGTTTTTTCATGTCTATTTTTTCTACAGTAAACGGATAACAAGTTCTTTCATTGTCTGCTGCTTTCCTTCGCATTATCCTTAAGCTATTTCCTTTTTCATTGCCCTGTAACCGATCAGCACTGTCCATACATATGCACATGTTTTCGGAATCATCAGCATTCCAATCATCGGAACAACATCAGCCCACAGTACAACTGGGATATAGAAAGCAAAGCTTAAGACGATCGTCATCCACATCCAGCGGAAAGACTGGTCGTTTCTTTCTTTTGCACTTTTGTAAAATAAAACGATGATAAGTAATCCCATCAGTGCAAACGGAATATTACGGTAAATGCCCCAGGAAAGCGGTGCTTCTGCACTGAGCCATTCATTCTGTGGCATCATACACAGAACAATTCTTAATCCTGCGAGTACATAGATCGCTGCTGTAGTTGCATTGTGTCCTTTGATCTGATAACGTTCACGCCAAATATAGTAAAGAATAACATAAAAGATTGTCATTGTAACGGATGTGATCCATTTACCTAATCCTAACTGTACAGTGAAATTCTCAAGACCTGTTGTACAAAGTGCAAATGCACGTGGAACCAGGTGGAATGCATCTCCACTTCCTAAAAGAACTGCTATGATTCCAAACATGGTGAACTGACGGTTTCCTTTGCTCTTACGGATCATCAAGATTCCGATTGTAATTACCGAGATTAAATACACGGCGTCAAATAAAGTTTCTACAATTGCCTGCATAATAAATATCCTTCTTTCTTATGAATCTATATGATATCGGTGGCAAAAGCTCCCAATTATCATAACCACGTATACATGAACGCTGTTCATTTTCGTTCAAAAATTTTCCCACAGCTACTGTGGGAGAATTTTAATACAACGTTTTCTTTACAAGCATCAATACTGATGATGGATCATAATCCTGACGAATCATCGACACAAGAATCAGGGAAAACAGTATGTCTGCAAATTTTTTCTCTGTAAATTCCTGGTCAAATACATCTGCACGGACCTTCGGATCATTTCCTAAAACCTCACATAACCCATTCAGAATATGTCCCCATGTCTTCATCATTCTTTTCTTTCCACTTGTTTTTTCATCTCTCATAAAACCAAATGAATGTAATGAGAAGAACCCAGGAAACTGACGATTACCGTATTCTAATCGTTCATAGATCCATGAAATACAAGATTCGACATCGTGAAATATCTGTTCATCTTCCGGATGAAAAAAGATTTCATGCCAAATACTCTCTATTGTATCATTGAGCAAATCTGCCTTGGATTCATAATAATTATAAATAGTACCTGCTGATACAGAACATCGGGACGCAACAGCCCGTATACTTACGGCAGCCCATCCATTCTCCTTTATCAGATCTCTGCTGGCAGCTAATATGTCTCTTTTGAAGTAGCAAGATGATTCACGATCTCACCTCCGATATCTCATTTCTGTATTGTGAATTTATAATGAACAATGTTCATTTTGATAATATACACCGCTTAGGTAGGTTTGTCAAGACTGTTTTAACCTATTTCTTTTTTCTTATGTCAAACAGATCTTTTCAGCATTACCAGCATTGTAATAAAGCACAAACTTCCACCAATCACATTAGATATAGGCTCTGCTAAGAACACCCCTTTCGTTCCCATGTGAAATGTATATGGAAACAAATATGTAAGCGGCACAACGATAAATACTTTTCTAAGTAGCGAGAAGAAAATCGCCTGCTTCTTTTTGTTCAATGATTTGAAAACCGTCTGCCCAACATATTGCAGATCCATAAATATAAATGCTGCGAAATAAAGTTTCAGTGCTTCTACGCAATCGGCAAGTAATTCACTGTCTGTGCTGAAAATTCCGATCAGAAATTCCGGTTCGAAAATAATCACGCTCCACGCAATTGCTGTATAGATCAATATCATACAAGTCAATACACAGATAGCTTTCTTGACTTTTCTTCGGACGCTGAGCTCCATAATTATAGCTCAAGATCGGAGAAGTTCCTTCATTGATAGCATAGATCGGAGTTTCCACCATCTGACGAACACTTGATACGATCGTCATAACAGAGATATATACATCACCGCCAATTCCTGATAAGACGCTGTTACAACATATTGTTACCAGACTATTGGTCAGCTGCATGATAAACCCTGCACTTCCAAGGCTCACAATATTCTTCGCATCATCTCTACATGCTTTCCATTCTCCTTTTGACAGCACCCGCACTTTCAATTCCGCTTTCTTTCTCAAGAAATAAAATACATATGCTGCCGATAAAGTCTGGGAGATGATTGTTGCGATCGCCGCTCCTTTTATGCCTAAATTCAATCCAAATATAAACAATGGGTCCAGAATCAGATTGGCAACGGCTCCAATTGTAACCGATAACATTCCTGAAGTTGCATATCCCTGCGCATTAATAAATGGGTTCATCCCTGTTGCAATCATAGATGGAACTGTTCCAATCAAATAAATCATCATGTATGGATATGCGTAAGACAGCCCTTCTTCCGACGCCCCGAACAACACCAGAATCGGACTTGCTAACAGCATTCCGATCACCATCAATGCCACTCCACAAATACACAGCATTGAAAATGATGTATTCATGATCGTTTCCGCTCTTTTTATATTTCTTTTTCCTCTGTTGATTGAAAATATCGGGGCTCCGCCACTTCCAAATAAATTGCTGAATGCAGTGATGATCACAATGATTGGAAAGCACAATCCCACTGCTCCAAGCGCTGTTGTTCCCACGGACGGAATCCTGGCAATATAAATACGGTCTACGATATTGTACAAAAGGCTCAATATCTGTGCCACAAGCATCGGTAACGCTGCTCCTAAAATATTCCCTGTAACCGTTCCGTGGTCAAAATCAATCTGTTTCATCTTTATAATATTATCTTAAACCAATCTTTCTCTTCAAATTCAACAACCGTACAATCATTTGCATAAGTACATTCCGGAAGTACGATCATTGCATGAAGTACCTCATTATTCGCCGGAAGTGGACACAGATGCCAGATCGCTGCATTGATCTTTACCATGCATCCCTTTGGTACAAGGAAAGCCTTCGCAAGTTCCGGAACCGGTGTTCCGCCGGAAGCAGGTGCAACATGGATAAGCATGTCGTCATCAAGAGCAACAATCCCTTCCCATGTAGTTGTATGATATTCCGCCATCTTGACAATTCTTTCGTCCTTGCGAACTTCAATCGGTGAAAATGCCATTGTTCCAACACAGGTTCCTGAGATGCGGTCCGGATAGAATTTATGAATCTCTCCCTCCAGTGGATATCCCTCTGGTTCTGTCATACTGCAAAATGTTCCGTACGGTGCAAAATCTGCCGCATTAATCTTTACTGCTTTTACTTCTCTCATCGAGTAAGTCCTCCTTTGTTTTAATATAATCATATCGCTGATGGAAAGCAGGCCAGCTTGCTCCACTCTCACTACCAACTCATTATGTCTAGTATATCATAATTAATTCTGACCAGCAAAATCTCACCGCCAAACTCCTTGATTGCCGCCGGGTAGTTCCGTTTCTTAATCTGTGCCGCTACTGCATCCGCATTCATATTTGCCCAGCAACATCTATCTTTTCACATATCTCTGATTTCTGCTACGTGGCTTGTCAGGAACTGTCATTCGTATCAATTGAAGTTCTATTGCCGGATTCAGATAATTCTTGCGAAATGATTCCTTTGACTTTTAGACCCAACAACTCCATCAAAGTAACTGCGGTGTACGGAACTTCGTATTCCATAACATCTAATAATCGTTTTACATATTCTGATATATTTTCCCTTTGTCCTTCCGACTGTAACAGAACTTCTTTTAAAATCTGATCAATCTGGCGCAACATAAATTCGATAAATAGATTTGAATCACCATTTACATGGCATTGTGCAATCACATTGTAATATTCTTCCTGGAATCTTTCAATCTGACTTTCTATTGGAATGTATTGAAAGAATTGGCTTCCAATTTGCTAAAAGACAAGTATGCCACAACCTTGCCATGCGTCCATTCCCATCTGCGAATGGATGAATAAATACGAATTCATAATGAAATACGCAGGACAGGATCAATGGATGAACTTCCTCTTTTTCTCGTTCCATCCAATCAAACAGTTCTTCCATAAGATGTGGGACGAATCTTGCCGGCGGTGCCATGAAGATGCATTCCTCTCCATTGAAAACACCCTCTTCGCCATGTCTGAAACATCCTGATTCATCTATCAGATACTTCGTCATAATCCCATGTATGTGCTTTAATTCTTCAATATCATAAGGATCGATCTCATTTATTTTCTCATATGCTTCGTATGCGTTCTTTACTTCTTGTATCTCCTTTTGTTCTCCAAGCACAAGCTTTCCATCTATGACATCTCTTACCTGTCCGATCGTCAATGAATTTGCCTCGATTTTCAAAGAAGAATAGATTGATTTAACTCTGTTATTTTTTCTCAAATGTGGCTTTGACTCCAGATTTTTTCCAGTAGTGATTCTTCCTACTTTTTCAGAAATTGATGCGACTAAATCCAGCATTGTATTTGTAAGTTTGAATGGTGGTGCATAAGTATTCATATCATTTCCCCTCGTATAACTTACTTATTATCTTGTACGTTTTCTTACTATATTATACTAGATTTTTATTTATTTTACTATAACTTGCTTGTTATCTTGTACGTTTTCTTGTCTTTTATTAATTTGCGAATATATCAAGACTTCTTTCCACAATTTTCTCAAATTATCATCACAATCAACATTTTCTCTTGACAATTCCTCAAATCTCCATATAATTATCTATGGTAATTAACTTTGGTAACTATATAGGAGTTTTATTATGACAAATGAAAAAATCAAACGCATGCTTGATGCATGTTATCAGGCAAAACGAATTCGTGAGATGCTCCCTCCGCTTCCGGAAGGTATCATGTCATCTCACATCCGCTATATGGATATGATCCAGGAGCTTCAGAAACAGAACGACCATGTAAAAGTTTCTGATCTGAGTGACGTTCTGAATATCCCGCGACCGGGTGTCACAAGGACAATAAAAGAAATGGAGAAGAAAGGATTAGTTCAAAAGATCTCCTCTCCGGATGACGGACGTGTCACATACTTGTCTTTGACCGAACATGGCAAGGAGCTATCTGAAAAGTATAATGAAAATTATTTTAATGAGCTGATTCCTTACCTTGATGGAATCTCCGATGCGGACGCTGACTGCATGGTTCAGACAATTCAGAAATTTTACGACATCATGTGTGAAAGGAGCATTCAAAATGACAGATAAAACTGCTGATTTTACACAAGGAAGTATTTTAAAGAAACTGGTGGCATTTATGATGCCTGTGCTTGGTGCACTAATCCTTCAGGCAGCATATGGAGCGGTTGACCTTCTGGTCGTTGGAAGATTTGGTTCTACCTCCGGGCTTTCTGCAGTTTCTACCGGAAGTCAGGTTCTGAATCTGGTTACTTTCGTAGTTGTCCAGTTTGCTATGGGTATCACGGTTCTGATCGCGCGTTATCTCGGCGAAAAGAAACCGGAACAGATTGGCTCCGTCATTGGCGGTGCTGCAATTGTATTTACAGCGATTTCAGTTGGATTGTTCATTGTTATGGTTTGTTTTGCACACCCGATTGCAATCCTGATGCAGGCACCTGCTGAAGCTGTCGAATTGACTACTGTTTACATCCGTATCTGCGGTGGTGGAATCTTCTTTATCGTCGCTTACAACCTGCTTTCTGCGATTTTCCGTGGACTCGGAGACAGCAAGTCTCCTCTGCTTTTTGTACTTGTCGCATGCATCATAAATGTTTTCGGTGACTTGATACTTGTTGCAGGTTTCCACATGAACGCAGCCGGTGCCGCAATTGCAACTGTTTTCGCTCAGGCAATCAGTGTTGTCTTCGCAGTAGTTCTTCTTATCAAAAAAGAACTACCATTCAAGATTAGAAAGAAAGACTTCTGTCTGAATCCACAGTGCAAGAAATTCCTCATTATTGGACTCCCTCTTGCACTCCAGGAATTCCTGACACAGATGTCATTCCTCGCACTCTGCGCTTTTGTAAACCGGCTCGGACTGGAGGCTTCTTCTGGTTACGGCGTTGCCTGTAAAATCGTAAACTTTGCAATGCTGGTACCTAGCGCACTCATGCAGTCCATGGCTTCTTTCGTCTCTCAGAATGTCGGTGCCGGAAAATCAAAGCGTGCAAAGAGATCTATGTTCACCGGAATCGGAGTCGGCCTGGTTGTCGGATGTTTCGTCTTCACTCTTGTATTTCTTAAGGGAGATGTGCTGGCCGGATTCTTCTCTACCGATGCAGCTGTTATTCAGAATGGTTTTGCTTACCTGAGAGGATTCGCACCGGAAACAATTGTAACAGCCGTTCTTTTCAGTATGGTAGGATATTTTAATGGAAATGATAAGACTCTTTGGGTTATGACGCAAGGTCTGATTCAGACACTTCTGGTCCGTTTGCCAATGGCATACATCATGAGTATCCAGCCGAATGCCAGCCTGACAAAGATCGGTCTTGCTGCACCGGTTTCTACAGCAGTTGGTATTATGTTGAACGTCGGATTTTATGTTTATTTAAATCGAAAAAATAGCCCCCTGCAACCGCTGCCACTGGCATTACAACCACGCAGGCGATTGCTCCGAAGATCATTGAGGCACAATTTTCAAACATGATTTTAGAATTCAACAGTAGTTCAAACGAATATCCCTGCATCCGCAGATAGGAAAAAAGCAGAAGTGATTCTCCTAAATATGCAAACAGAAGTGTATTCACCGTTGTTCCGGTCACTTCTTTTCCTATCTGCATTCCGCTGTGAATCAGTTCTTTAAAAGTCATATCTTCTTTATGGCTTTTCACTTCATAAACAGAGGTGGTAACTGTCAGTGCCATATCAAGAACAGCTCCAAGAGTACTGAGAAGTATAACAGAGACAGCAACATTTCTCATACTGATATTCAGGTTCATATTATAATAAAATACATCTTCTCCAACCTGTTGTATCTCGTTAAGACCTCCCGCCTCACTTCTCCATACAACGATATATATGAAGAAAAACAGCAACAGCATTGTGATCATAGTTGCCAGAAATGCACTCCATGTCTTTCCATTTCTACCATTTTGATAGAACAACGTAATACAGGAAATGACAACACCGACACAAACCGTAACGAGAAGAACAGGAACTCCTGATGCCATAAGCCAGATTGCAAGACTTAAGATCAACAGATTTCCACACAAAGCAATAAGCGAAACGACACCTCTGTCTCCACCGACGACCATAATTAAAATCAGTAAAATCAATCCAAGTGTTATCAGCATTTTCCTTCTCCCTGCACCTTTCTTGCTTTCTTCTGTCTATGAAACATTCCTGGGACCTTCATCATCACAGAAGTGACCAAAATAGAAATCGGTATTGCCAGAACAATTCCTATACTTTCCACCAGAAATCTGCACAATTCACATGGAATGTGCAATTTTATAATAGTAATTAAACTCACATCATTATTCATTCGAATCAGACACATTGGGATCAGTCCACAGCTAAAGACAAACAACAGCACATTTATCATCGTTCCCATAATGTCATATCCAATTTCTCTTCCTGATTTAAATAATTCCAAAAATGTCACTTCCGGCTTCTTTTCAACGATTTCACTTAAGGATGCAGCGATGGCGACCGCCACATCCATGATTGCTCCCAGTCCTGAGATCAGGATTTCTGCATGGAAAATTTCATCCGGATTTTCAATACTTCCAAGATACTCCATGGTCGAATAATCAAGATCTTCTGCATGATGGATTACAACATCAAAAATTCCCATGATCATTACAAGAACAATCAATGTTGTAAAAAGTGCTGCCCATGTCTTTTTATGAATCCCGTTTAATCCAACCAATGTAATAACCGCAAAAAGAATCACCAGCCTGCTGCACATTTCCAGCACATTTGATGTATCTCCCGCTTTCCAAAAACCAATTGCAAAAACAGCAACATTAAAAATAACGGTCAATATCGTAAGCGCACCCTGTCTTCCTGCAATGGTAATTAATACAAACATTAAGAATCCTACAAGTATCATAAGCTCTGTATCTCGTTTCAGTCCACGAATTCCAGAACCTATTCTCTTGCTGGTTCCATTGAGCAGTACCTTATCTCCTCTATGATATGGCTGTTTCATCATTCCGGTATACGTGTACTCATTCGTAAAACTTATTGTCTTTCCCTTGTTTTCCCCATTTAGGATTACTCCCTGGATGTTCTGCTTATATTTTTTCTCCTTCGTTCCTCTGGTTCCGGTCTCTTCTCCTGAGACACTGGTTTCGACCTTTGTCAGTTTTGCAATGGGTGTGCTATACAACCATGCATCATTTGCAACAAAGATAATACACAGCAGATACAATATGCCAAGGATACAATATAACTTTCTTTTCTTGCTCTGTTTTACAAATTCCAACATTACTTTACTTCCATCTCGAATCTATCAAAATCATTTTTTTATTTAACGCAAAAAATTTTATTGTCAAGATGAATTTGAAAATGATTTTCATGTTAAAAGAACAGGACAGCACGCTAACGCGCACTGCCCTGTTCTTCTGTTCTTCTGTTCTTCTTTTCTCTATTCTACTTTGCTTCTCCCTCCGGGAAAATAATCTTATTCACGAAGAAGAATACCACCATCGACACTCCTCCGTTCAGCACGGTTGTTCCGATATTATAAAGCCATCCCGGTACAAACATTCCGGCAACTGCAACCCAGATACAATTGATTGAGTTTACAATACATGTAACAATACAGAATGCGATCAGATACCAGAACGCCTGATACCAGATCTTTCCTTTGCTGCGGAACACAAAGCTTCTCTGGATTGGGAAGTTGATACACTCACCAACGAGCATTGCGATCATGTATGCACAGAAATACGGAAGACCGCCATGTGCCGCATCATATCCGATAATATTCCACTTAAATGTCTCACCGAATAATGTAATGTCGATTCCCGGGAAACCGAAATCAATATTCGGAAGTCCTGCGAATGCCAGTGGCAAAAACAGCAACATTACATATTTAAGTACAGTGATCAGATTACTTACGATTACGAACAATCCGCCTTCTCTTATCCATTTTGAAGCACTCGGATGTTTCTCTGCAAAACGATTCCATATGTTGTTTAGCTTATTCATTCTACATTCTCCATTCTTCTAAGATTCTAGATTCTCTTGTCCTCCCTTGGACTTCGTATCTATATCCTAACATGGATTACATGCCTATCTATTATACTTACATAACCTGCACTTTTTCTGCATAAACTGTAAACTTAATTCCCTTGTTCTTCTTTAATCGGAATCAAAATTTTCAAGTCAAACCAGTTCTCTTTTGTATCGATCGTGACTGCCCCACCGTATTTATTCACTGTATAACGAATACTCTTCATTCCGTATCCATGATACTTTTTGTCTTTCTTTGTCGTCGCAATATTTCCATCCTGGTACTGCAGTTTTTCTTCACAGTAATTCTCGAACTTAAGAATCAAAAATGCCTTCTGTCTGGACACTGTCACATGGATCAGTCTCTTTTCCTTATCCGGTATTTTCATCTCGCATTCGATCGCATTATCGAGTGCATTTCCAAAGATACTGCAGATATCCATAACATCCATAAAGTCTAACAGCGTTCCGTCTGCCACACAGGTAAATGTAATTCCATTCTTATTACAATACAGACTTTTGCTCGTCAGCACAGTATCAAGTACCTTATTTCCGGTTTTATTCTGTGCTTCATACTGACGGATCTCCGCCTCCATCTCATCCAAAAATGCTTCTCTTTTCTGAGGATCTTCCTCACTTCTCAACACCGCAATCTGATGTTTCAGATCATGATATTTGTAATTGATCAGTTCAATACTTTCTTTTGACTGCACATACTGTGCATACTGATTCTGAAGTACATTCTGAACTGCCTCAAGCTCTTTTCTTGCCCGCATCTCACAGCATTGCATGAGATGTGCGTACAGAATCGCAATTCCGGCCAGATCCACGATCGTACGGATATTTGCTATCTCAAATGAATACCTTCCGGAAAATGGAGTATTGATTGTAAGATAGCTAATATTGCTGACAGCAAATACAGATATTGCGATCAAAAATGCGGACAGACATTCTTTCCAGCCTATCTCCATCTGTCCATCTTCCGGAAAATGTACATGCAAGATCTTGTACAGAATCACACTGATCATCCCGTATCCCAAAATGAGAGCTGACCACTCTTTCCACCATACTCCTGATTGCGCTATCCTAAAGTAACAAGCAACCTGCCATTCAATCGACGCCATGAATTCTGCCACAACAAATGCAATCAACACGAAATATACTGCGTCTGTTATTTCGATCGCGCAGGATGCATAAATGAAAAACAGCATAAGGAATACAGCTACCATCATGCAGGGAATCCAGAAAAACAAGCTGACATCTTCCGTCACGACCATGAATCCGCTCTGTACAACAAGCATTACTGCCGTGATCACACCTGTCTTTATTTTTGAAAATCTCTTTTTAAATGGCAGGATAAAAATCATGCATGCAAGCCACTCTGCAATTGCCGAGTAAAGTCTCGGGATATCCGGCATCAAATGATCGATCATTTTATCACCTCTCCCCAATATCTTGTCAAAGCTTCCATAAATTCCTTTTTACGTGCACGGCTCAACACCAGCTCTTCGCCTTTTACTACCGCACAGTTGTCCTGAATCCGGTCTACATGCTGCAGATTAATCAGATATCCTTTATTTCCTCTGCAGAAATTCATCCCTGAAAGCTTTTCATCCATCTCTTTCATTTTCCCGGTCGTCTCATAATCCCCAAGGATCGTATGAAGGATCAACGTATGTCCCTGACTTTCAATATAGTAAATATTTGCGATGTTAATACGCACCATACCGCCTTTTATATTTACCATAATAACCTTTGCCTCTCGCTTTTTCATACGTTCGATCGCACGGTTCAGTCTCTGTGAAAATGCGAAATAAGATACCGGTTTTAATACATAATCCAGCGCATCTACCGCGTAACCTCTGATCGCATACTGTGCCATGTTTGTAATAAAGATAATCACAACTTCACTGTCCATCTTGCGAATCTCTTCCGCAGCAGACATTCCATCCATGAATTTCATCTCAACATCCATAAGGATAATATCAAATTGGGACTTGTATTTATTTACAATCTGATCTCCGTCTGAATAGATTGTGATATCGAATGCTTCATGGTTTTCTGCCTCATATTGATGCAGAAATTCTTCCAGCTGTTTTGCATACATTGCTTCGTCTTCTACAATCGCAATTTTGATCATCGGAATCCTCCTCCTGGTATATTTTCTGTCGTCTTATGTTCTATCTTATAATAAAGGAATTTTTATTCTGCCACAAGTCATATAATGAGATTTACCTGTTGCTGGCTCTGAGCAATCACTATTTTAGCAAAAGGAAAACAGGATTGGCCTGTTTCTATCTGTCCAATCCTGTCTTTCATTTAATATATTACGCTTCTGCGTTATCTACATTTTTCTTTCTTTCTGAAACGTACGATCACGATCGCATCTGCTGCAATTAAAAGAACTGCCAGAATCACGTCTACTGTTACGAAAAGTTTTGTCATATTGCTCATACCTGCAGCCGGGTTACCATCTGCATAGTAGCCGCTGTTTGCTACAGTGTAAAGAATATTCTTACATGCCTGTCTCATTGCGAGTACTGCTGTTGCACTCTCATCTGTAAGCTTGTTAGACTCAGCACTGTTGAATCCAAGCATCAGGTCGTTTCCATTTCTGATACAGTGATCTGTGATCATGTATCCGTAAGAACCGTCGTAATCTGTCTCTACCATTCCAACAAATCCCCATTCTCCACGGAGAACGTTATTCAGAAGTCCGTTGTTTGCACAGCTTGGAACTGTACCGATCCAGTTGAAAGCGGACATTGCTGCCATTGCATTTCCTTCGAATCCCTTAACTGCAAGCTCGAATGCTTTCAGGTATCCTTCACGGATCGTCTGCTCAGAAGCAAATGTCAGAAGGAAGGAACAACGGTTTGTTTCCTGATCATTTAATGCAAAATGTTTGATATAAGGATATACACCTTTCACTGCAGCTCCGTTCATCTCGTTTGCTGCCATGTATCCGGATAATACGCCGTCTTCTGAATAGTACTCGAAGTTACGTCCTGCAAATGCAGATCTGTGGATATTCATTGCCGGTCCATACCATCCGAAGTTGTCTGCGTCAACATACTCCTGTCCCATAGAATCTCCGACTTCTTTTGCCAGATCTTTATTCCATGTCTGAGCGATCAGTACTTCTGACGGATAAGCTGTTCCGTATGTCTTTGTGATAAAGTTATTCAGTCCTGCCGGTCCGTCACAGTCAGATGTTGCAACCTTTCCTACAGACTTGATCTCTGCTGTCTGCCATCCACCTACATTGATAAGTGTTGACATATCCTCGAAGCTTAACTGGTCTAAGAGTTTATCCCAGTCTTCGTCATCATATGATTTTCCTGTAAGGTCTGCAAGCTGAAGTCCGTTATCCTGCTCCATCTTCGGCATCTCGTCGGAATCATCATTGTATTTTGTACTGTCATAGATTCCAAATACATTTTCTTCTACTGCTTTTCTTGTCTCGTCGCTCATTACATAAGCATCTTCACTTAACTTTCCACAAGCAGATTCATAATTTGCAAATCCGTTTGCTCTTGAAAGCTGTTCGAAATCACCGCGTGAGTAATCTTCAAACTGGTTTGTTGCTACAGTTTCGTCGGAAGAACGTCCGTCTTTACTGTAGTCAATATCACCGTCTACTGTAAATTTCTCTTCTGCCAAAACAGTGTGTGAATCGGAACGAAGAGAGATTGTGTATTCTCCGGCCTCTAAGATATATCCACCACCGGAAATCTTGATTCCTTCAGAATCATAGGATGCCATATCCTCTTTGTTAATTGTGATAGATTTTGTCTCTGCTGCTCCCGGATCAAGAGTTTCTGTTTTCTCAAATGCGATCAGATTCGCAGCTGCTTTTTCAATCCCACCGTTTGTGTATGGTGCTGTGTAATAGAGTTCGATGACATCTTTACCTGCAACATCTCCTGTGTTTTTCACTGTCACATCAAATGTTACTGTATCACCGTTATCTTTGAAATTCTCAATTGTCTTATCAAATGTTGTATAGCTCAGACCATATCCGAATGGATACTGTACTGTATCTTCATACTGGATCAGCCCTTCTTCTGCGGCTGTTTCATAGAATTTATAACCCACATAGATTCCTTCTGCATAGTTTACAAATCCCATACTTCCTTCGTATGCTGCATCATTTTTGGCAATCTGATCTTTCAGGTCATCTACATTTGTGTAAGCATTGAGACCGATGTTGTTGTAGTACGGTGTCTGCTGAAGATCTTTTACAAATGTATCGGCTGTCTTTCCTGATGGATTCACAGATCCGTTGATAATCTCTCCAAGTGCCTCGAATCCTGTTGCACCTGCTCCCGGTGCGAAGATAACAGCACCGATCTGCTCATACTTATCAACCCAGTCAAGTTCCATTGCATTGTTTGCATTTACAACCACAATAACATTTTCAAACTGAGAGCAAACTGTATCTAACATATCTTCTTCTGTGTTAGACAGTTCAAGATAGCTTTCGCCTTCATCAAAGTCATCGTAATCACCGTTGTTTGTGTAACTTCCTTTTACATATCCGTAATTTTCCGGTGTGACTGACACCGTTTCTGCCAGCTTCTTGTAGCTTCCGTCGATCACTGATTTCATATCTGTCGGAAGGTCTGCACCTTCTCCACCGGAACGTCCGATTACTACAACAGCTGTATCAGAGAATTCTTTTGCTTCGTTCATAAGGCTGTCTGTGTAATACTCTTTTGTTGGCTCCGGTAATGTCCAGTCCTGCTCTGCCATAGCGATTGTCGGACGATCTTCTCTGTAATCTGTGTACATCTTTGTCAGAGATTCATTTGTCTCATATCCTGCATCTTTTAAAGACTGTAAGATACTGATCGCTGTGGAAGAATCAGAAGATCCTGATCCCGTTCCGCCATATAACGGATTTGTTGAATCCCAGCCAAATACATTCAGTTTCTTTGTATCAGAAGCAAGTGGTAAGATTCCTTTATTTTTCAGAAGAACCATTCCTTCTTCTCCAACTTTCTGAATTGTCTTACGACTCTGCTCTGTTGTTTCTTTTGAAAGCTCTACTTTCTTTGCATTCAAAATACTTGATACGTTGTTGTACATCGGACCATAACAGATCACATTAACAAGTACTGCAACGATAGCCACAAATGCAATTCCTGCCTGCCAGCGGATCACGTGGCGAACTCCCTTTTTCGCTTTATGCGCTGCGATCATTACTACGATCATTGCAACTAATGCAACAAGGATAGCAATAATATAACCACTCAGTCGTTCAATATATGACGTCAGGTCTGCAACACTTACTCCCAGACTAGTGAATATCGGGGACAATAAGTTTACTAAAAAGTTTGTCATAATGTTTCCTCCCTTTTGTTGATGGGCTTATGTTAACATAATTTATTCTCTCATGCCTTTTTTCGCATAAATGGTACGTTTTTTCATAACCTGCAATTCCATTTGGCATATTTAACAATTTATATATTTCGTTTTTGTCTATATTGCCTATCCTCTGTTGATTGCAGCTTTGATCAGATGTGCTGTTCCTTTAATTCGATGTCCGTTCGCCATCTCTGTCAATGCCTCTGCCATTTTCATCGTCACAATACCGCCTGTCATTTTCGCATATCCGCGGATTGGCATATTATAGTTGAATAAGACGTTCAGGTTCGGCTTTCCCTTCCAATCGCTGATCTTCAAAAGTAATTTCAGGATTGCACAGAGCAGTTTTCCTAGAATTCCTTTTCCGTAATACAACTGACAAACTGCATCGTTCATTTGGATCTCACCGCTCCAGCTTCCATCCGGAATCTCTCTTCCATACAGAATACGGAATTTTTCGTCTGAAATGTCTTTAATCTTGCCGCTGAAATATTCCGGCAGTTCTTCTTTCTTGTAGCCGCCGTTTTCAACAGTACCTTTTACGTCTAAAGCACCTTCCAGCACCATCTGCTGCGCATTTTCACCGATCATGATCTGATAAGTACCGCTTTCAATCTCCCAGCTATCTGTTCTTGTATCATAAAAACGGAATGTCTTATCATCAAATCCGATTCTTACTTCCTTTTCTTCTCCTGGCTGAAGCTCTACTCTTACGAAACCTTTCAGCTCGCGAACCGGTCGAAAGACAGTCTCAGAAGATTTTCCAACATACAGCTGTGCGATCTCAGTTCCTGACACATTGCCTGTATTCTTAATTGTAAATGTCACACCTTCTGTATCTATTTTCAAATCTTTATATTCAAAGGTTGTATAGCTCAATCCGTAACCAAATGGGAAACGCGTTGATTTTCCAACAGTTGTGTAATAACGGTATCCGACATAAAGAGACTCTCTGTACTCACTGCTTCTTTCTTTACTTGGATAATATGCATACGCCGGCGTATCCTCATAATAGATTGGGTAAGTCTCATTTAACTTACCGGATGGATTCACCTTTCCTGTCAGAATGTTCAACATTGCTGACGCGCCTGCCTGTCCGCCAAGATAACCATGCACGATCCCTTTCACATATGGGTACCATGGCATCTCAATCGCTGATCCGGCTGAAAGAACTACGATTATATTCTTATTTACTGTTGTAAGTTCATTAAGTAATGTCTCCTGTGCTGCCGGCATGGACATATGTGTACGGTCAAGCCCTTCGGACTCACTGATTTCATCAAGTCCTCCAAAGAAAAGAACGATATCGGCCTTCTTTGCAAGCTCTACTGCGGCCTTTGTCAGCTTCTGATTCGGTTTTCTATTGCGAATATATCCCTGCTCATATGCAATAACATCCAGATCTGTGGATCCGATCACATCAAGGATTGCTTCCGGCTGTTTTGCCGGGTTTACAAGTGATGATCCTGCGCCCTGATATCTTGGGGTCTTTGCGAAATCACCGATCACCGCAACTTTTGTTCCAGGTTTCAACGGAAGGATCTGTTCTTCATTTTTAAGAAGAACAATGCTTTCCTCTGCCGCTTTTCTTGCCAGGTTATGATGCGCTTCCACATCAAACGTCTTTCCTTTCGCATCTTCTGTTGCCTGATGTGTTGAGAAGATCATATTTAAAAGTTCATCCAGTCTCTGATCCAATACCGCTTCTTCAAGATCACCGTTCTCAACTGCATGAATGATATCATACATTCCTGATTTTCCTGTTCCCGGCATCTCAAGATGGCTTCCGTTCTTCACGCCAAGTGCATGGTCGTTACTTCCGCCCCAATCAGACACGACAAATCCGTCAAATCCCCACTCATCTACCAGAATTTCCTGCAGCATGTGGCTGTTTTCGTTTGCATAGATTCCATTTACTTCATTATAAGAAGACATGATGGATTTTGATTTGCCTTCCTTAATCGCAATCTCGAATCCGGTTGTATAAATCTCACGGAACGTTCTTTCGTCTACGACAGAATCGTTTGCCATACGGCGCAGCTCCTGACTGTTTGCTGCGAAATGCTTTGGACAAGCTGCAATTCCTTTGCTCTGGATTCCACGGACATATGCCGCTGCCATCTTTCCTGCATGATACGGATCCTCTGAAAAATACTCAAAGTTTCTTCCACACAGCGGACTTCTCTTGATATTCAGTCCAGGTCCGAGGATTACATTGACACCCATTGTCACTGCCTCTTCTGCAAGTGCTTCTCCAATCTCCTCTCCAAGTGCTTCATCCCAGCTGTTTGCCACTCCTGCTGCTGTCGGAAAACATGTCGCCGGAAGACTTGCATTTAATCCCAAATGATCTCCTGCTCCTGCCTGTCTTCTCAACCCGTGAGGTCCGTCAGACATTACCATAGACGGAATTCCATATTTTTCAAAATCAACCGTCTCCCATGTGTTCTTTCCTGACATCATAACTGCTTTCTCTGCCAGTGTCATCTTTCTGATCAGCTTTTCATATTTCAGACTCATTTTGAAACCTACCTTTTATTTTATACTATGTTACTTTGTTACCCTTCGCAGTACCTGTGATCAGCTTTCTTGCATTTTCCATATCACAAGTATCTTTTTTACTGAACTTATCATAACACAAAAAGCAGACCGTTAAGGTCTGCTTTCATAAATGGTTGTTTTTTCTACATGAACTGTTTTAATAACATTTTCTATTTTGATTTTTTCAATAATTTCTTATACGAGAAATCAATCGCAAATGCGCCCAGCGGAGCTGTCAGCACAATCGCTAAAACGGCCACGGTAAGAACAGTATCTCCGCATGCAAATCCCATCGCAAGAGGGATTCCACCGATTGCGGCCTGAACTGTTGCTTTCGGTGTATAAGCTATCATGGCAAATAACCGTTCTGTCTTCTTGAGACTTGTTCCAAGAAGGCAGACGGATACACCAAGCATACGGAACACCAGTGCACCTACGATAACAACTATCGCTTTCACACCAATTTTTCCAAGATATCCGACATTCACTGTTGCTCCTACAAGCACAAACAGAAATACTTCTGCTGCCACCCACAGCTTTCCATATTTCACAGAAATCCTCTTCGCAACAACTTCTCTCTTCTTCTGCAAACCGATTCCAATGAACATGATCGCGATCAATGCTGAAAATGTGATCGCCGTATTCAAACTGTCTTCCATAACAACAAGCAACAGAGAAATACTCAAAATGATCAACACTTTCGAGGTATCTCTTATATGCACCTTCTTAAAATAATACGCAAGACATGTCCCTATTAATAATCCAATCCCAATTCCAAGGAAAATAGAAACCGGAATATTAATAAAACTGAGTATAGATGTACTTTGTCCCTGCATCATTCCTGTAAATGTTGAAAACAGCACGATGACATAGACGTCATCCACAGATGCGCCCGCAAGAATCAGCTGCGGAATCCCCTGTTTCACACCATAGCCTTCCTCCATCAGCTTCACCATTCTCGGTACTACAACAGCCGGTGAAACTGCTGCAAGCACAGCTCCCATGATTGCAGCTTCAAGTATAGATAATCCCATCAGTTTCGGAGCCAGCAGTACAATTCCAACAATCTCAAATGTTGCTGGAACAAAACACATCATCACAGCCGGTCTTCCGATCTTTTTAAGTCCTGAAAGATCCAGACCAAGTCCTGCTCTTGTAAGAATAATGATCAGCGCGATCTTTCGAAGCTCGGCTGAGATTCCAAGAATACTGTCATCCAACAGATTCAGTATATATGGACCGAGTATCATCCCCGTGATCATCATTCCAAGCAGGCTTGGCAGTTTGATTTTCTTACAGATCCAGCCCATAGACATTCCTACAAGCAAGATCAAAGCAATACTTAATAACATCTATTAAATTGCAAGCAAGTTCTTAATTGCTTCCATGTAAATCTGTACTGCTTCTTCAACTTCAGATACGAGTGTGTACTCGTCTGCACCGTGGATGCGGTAATCTACGCCCGGTTTCTCCGGTCCGAATGCGATGATATTTTTTAAGGACTTCGCATATGTTCCACCACCGATTACTAACGGTTTGTTCTCTGTATCTCCTGTTACATCTGTATAAGCTTTGTACAGTGCCTCTACAAGTGGAGACTCTTTCGGGAAGAACAATGGTTTTGTAGTTGTGTGGATCTCAATGCGTCCGTTCTCGTCTTCGAGCTTTCCTTCGCACATCTTGAGCATATCTTCTACAGAATATGTTACCGGGAATCTGATATCGATTGTAGCGGAGATCACACCGTCTTCTTTCTTAACGATTCCGTTACAGAATGTAAGCACTCCAAACTCATCTGCACATTTCAGTCCGATTCCTGATCCGTCACATGCTGTACCAATGTGTGAGTTATAGAATTCTACGAAATCATCTTCAAATCCGGCTTTTGCAAGACAGTCAAAGATAACACCTGCAGCATTAACTCCAAATGCCGGTGTACTTGCATGTGCAGATACTCCCTTTGCATAAATAGTGATCTTTCCATCTTCCTCTGTTACTTTGTATTCCTGAAGTTTTGTCTCTGCGAAAGCAGCTTCCAGTCTGTCTTTCAGTCCTTCTTCTGCCGGAATCTCTGCTGTACATGCATCACATACGGCATTGAATACAAATCCACCATTGATAGAAATAATCTTTGTATTCTTAGAAGTTGCCAGCATGCCAAGCATACCTTTCTCTCCGTGAATACATGGGTAACTTGCATCCGGTGTGAATCCACAAGATAACTCTTCTGCCACTTCATTATAATGCTCCATACATCTGGAACCATTTTCCTCATTACATCCCATGATCAGACGAACTCTCTTGTTGAGCTTCACACCTGAATCACGAAGAAGCTTCATTGCATAAAGCGCTTCCATAACAGGTCCTTTATCATCTGTTGTTCCACGTCCGTAAACGTAATCTCCTTCTCTTGTCAGCTTGAATGGATCATATGTCCAGTCACCGCCCGCCGGTACGATATCCAGATGTCCTGCGATACCAACGATCTCTTCGCCTTCTCCCATCTCTGCATATCCACAGTAGTTATCCAGGTTCACTGTCTTGAATCCGAGTTCATCTGCAATCTGCAGTGCTTCGTGAAGAACCTTTGCCGGTCCCTCTCCAAATGGCATTCCTTCTGCCGGTGTTCCAAGCTGTGAATCTATCGCTACAAGTCTTTCCATATTGCTTAACAATTCTTCTGTTGTTGCATGAATCTTTTCTTTAATATCCATTATTTTCATCCTTCCTTTTTACTGTTTTCTATCATATGATGCGAGTGTCAAAAGTAAATTTTGCCACTCACTGATGTAACCGGATTGCTCCAGTGCTATGCAATTCCCGCAATCCTCGAACACCTCAAACTCCCATAAAATGGTGTATTCACACCATTTTATTCCGTTTTCGGTGTTCGGCGTGTCAAAAAGTATAAATTGCTTATTTGTGCGAGCACAAACGCGATTTATACTTTTTGACACTTACATCATCATATCATGTATCGTGAAAAATTTCTAGTCTTCCCTCGACAAAATTATCGACATTTTGTCTATAATCTGGATTAAACAATTCTTCAGTTTTAAATTATATTCTCTTAATAAATTTTACTTTTCTTTAGCTTTCGTGACACGAGGTGTTCACAATTCTTCCGTATAATAACATCATCAAGTTGATACAAATGAATTACAAAAGTATCATACATAGAAAAGAAGACGGTGATTGTATTAGCGACAGATCTTTTATGATTGCCGGACTTCGACCAAAAATTACGAATAGTTTATATAGATAATGGCCCGGTGCAGTGCACCGGGCCACGTTTTTGTTATTATATTTTCTTAACCTCTTTTTCCATTTTTCAGATCTTCCACGATTTCATTGTAACGTTTTTTATTCAAACGATAGAAGAACAGAACAACTGCTGTGACAATCCACAAAATTCCTGGAATTGTTGAAAATGCATGTTTCATAACTGCAATTACTTCCGGATTCTGTACCTGATTTGCCACATATCCATATTTACCAAGCAGAGCTGCAAGGAGTGCAGTTCCTATAGCCATTCCGATTTTATTTCCAAGAGAAACAAATGCATACTGGAAGCCATCATTTCTAAGTCCTGTTTTCCACTCACCATATTCCACACAATCCGGAATGATCGCATAGATTGCAGTGTTAAATCCTGAAAAGAAGAACTGTGTAATACCTGCCAATGCATAGAATACAATTGGAGATTCTTTTACATTAAAGAAGAACATTGCAAGCATAGCGATTCCTGTAAGTAATGCAAAAACAGATGCTGTTCTTCCTTTATTATTCAACTTGCGGAATACCGGCTGGAAGCAAGCTGCACCGATAATTGAAGGAATAATAATACACATGGAATATGTTGTATAATAGGAAGCATCTCCTTCTACATAAGTGAAATAATATAAAATATCTGCATTTCTTCCATATAATGTGAAACCAAACAGCACCTGTCCAACTAATGCAAGCAGATATGGTCTATTCTGCATAACGGCCTTCAGTTGTACTTTAATGGAGATTTTTTCTTTCTCCGGAATTGTCACCTGCTCTTTTGTCTTTACAAAACAGAAGAAATGACATGCAGCAAAGATGCATCCGTAAATAATTGCAACAAACAGATAACCGTTCTTTACACTGTTGCTTCCAAGCCTGCTGATCAGTGGCACTGTTACGATATTGATGATTCCGATTGCGATCATTGCCGCTACGGAACGAGATGTGTTGATCTTGGCACGCTCATCAATATCCTGTGTCATAGCACCGCAAAGTGTTCCATATGGAATGTTTACACAGGTGTATCCTAAGACGAGAAGACAGTATGTAATTACCATGTAAACTATTTTCGATGTATTTGACCAATCTGGGTGTGCCCAGAAAGAAAGGATTAAAAGCACTGATGTGATCGGTGCTGCCACCAACAGCCATGGACGGTATCTTCCCCATCTTGTGTTTGTTTTATCTGTTAATCCACCTACGATCGGATCATTGATCGCATCCCAGAATCTTGAGAAAAGCATCAATGCTGATACTGCCGCCATACTGATTCCAAATACATCTGTATAGAAAATCATTAAAAAGTTACTGACAAACATCCAGCTAAAGTTACATCCTACATCTCCGAAACCATATGCAATCTTGCTGATCAGAGGCACTTTTCCATTATTGCTCTCGTTTTCCATTAATACCTCCTTGCCAGAGTTTCTTATAAAACTCTGTTCTCTCTTGATTCGATCACCTATTTCTCCTGCACATTGATGATTACTTTCATCGTTGTCTCGCGGTTATCATCAATATACTGATATGCTTTCAGATAATCTTTGAATGCAAATGTCTTAGAAATCAATGGTCTTAAATGAACTTTTCCTTCATTTACAAGTTCTATACCATCTACATAATCATCATGACGATACATCATTGTGCTCTTGATATCCAGTTCGTGATCATTTGCAACTGCAAGGTCTACTGTTGCCATTCCCGCAAATACGGCAACAAGAACGATGATACTTCCTTTTCTTGCGTATTTAATTGCCTGTCCCATTGTGATATTATTTCCTGCGCAATCATAGATCACATCTGCCTTGTCAGGACCAAAGGCTTCAACCATTGCCTCTCCAAAGTCCTTTTCCATAGTATTAACGCATACATCAATACCACATTCTTTTGCCTTATCCAGACGAAGGTCGCTGACATCTGTGATCATTACCTTTGCGGCACCCATTCCTTTTGCTGCCTGTGCAACCAGGTTACCGATCGGTCCTGCACCAAGAACTGCAATATTCAATCCCTTTACATCTCCTACCTGCTTCACTCCATGCACTGCAACTGCCAGAGGCTCGATCATGGCACCTTCTTCATAAGACATATCTTCCGGAATCGGTGTTACTTTAGAGGCATCTACTGCAAAATATTCTGAAGCTGTTCCTGTTGTCTGGAATCCCATAACCTTAAGTTCCTCACAAAGGTTATATTTTCCATGGCGGCACGGATAACACTGTCCGCAGTAAACCTGTGGCTCGATCGTAACTTTCTGTCCTTCATGAAATTCTGTAACATCTTTTCCGACCTTGGCAATCTCACCGGATACCTCATGTCCCTGAGTCACCGGGTATTTTGTAAATGGATGCTTTCCATGATATACGTGAATATCAGATCCACAGATTCCAATATTCATAATCTTAACCAGTACCTGATCATCTTTCACTTCCGGAACCGGTACCTCTCTGAAAATAATTTCTCCCTGGTTTGTCATTACCTGCTGTAACATAATGTTTTCCTCCTTTATTGAATATCTTTTATTAAATGTTTTATTAAAGTAATTACATTATTGTTCAGGAAATATATTTTGTCAATATGTTATTGTTCAGTTCTGCCTATTGCACAAGATTTCGCTATGATTTTTATGCAGTTTGCGCAAAAAAAGTCCAGGGAAGAAACATGTATTAAAAATGTTTCTTCTCTGGATTTTCTAACTTTCCATCATTCTGATCGTTATAATGTTTTAATAAAAGCCTGCAAATAATGTTTTGCCACACCAACTGCCGAGGCTTCTCTCTTATATGAACAAACTTTCAGGTATCTCGCATCATGCTCAAATCCATTATATTCCATTACTTTTTTCCCTAAGGTTATCATATGATCTGCAAGATATCCCCCTACTTCTCCTCCAAGAATAATATCCATATCATATGCCATTCTCAGATTTGAAATAAGGATTGCCAGATTATTAAGATACTCTTTCCAAACCTTCACAGCCTGTCCGTCCTTCTCTTCCACCTTCTTCATAAACTGTTCCAGTGTCTCTTTGGTATCATCTGTCAGCACGCTCGCCGCACAGTAAGCATCCGCACAGCCTTGTTTTCCGCAATAACATTTCTTTCCGCCCGGAACAAGGATCATATGTCCAAATTCTCCGGCTTTCTGATTCGCTCCCGGAATCAATTTCCCGTCAATGCAAAATGCTCCTCCGAGTGTGTTATTCAATGAAAGATACAATGCATTTCTATAGTTATTTAAATCCTCTGCCATCATTGCCGCATTGGCATCATTTTCAAAATAAACCGGAAGTGAAAAGATCTGTTCCAAAAAGCTTAAACTATAATTCTCCAATTGGAGCGCATGAGATTTGATCAGCATTCGTTCTTTCGAATTAACAATTCCCGGAATTGAAATTCCGATTCCCAAGATTCGTTCTCTGTTTTCTACATCTGAAAGAAATCTTTCCAATGCTTCGCTCAATTGTAAGTAATAAGCGGCCTCTGTTGAAAATTCTAAGCGGATCCTTTCATATTTCTCTATCTCATAGTTCAAATTCACAAGTACAAATCCTGCATGCTTAGCAGTGATCCTTATCCCAACCGCATAACGGTACGCTGGATTAATACTGATTCGTTTTGCTTTACGCCCGCCTGTAGATTCATATTCTCCGGTTTCAACCGCAATTCCATTAGCCAAGAGCTCATTCACATTCGACAATACAGTCGGCATACTAAGATTGAGATCCTTCGACAATTCCACTTTAGACGTTGCTTCGTGATTTATAATATAATTTACTATTTTTGATTTTGTAATATTTCTCTTTTCCGCTCCAGCCATATCCAAGGCTCCTTTTATAAATTATTTTATAAAAGTATCTTATCCCTTCTTTGCCGCTTTGTAAAGGTTACAAATGCATTTTATTCTTCTACTTCCACCGGATTGGTCACGCTGACCTTGTGATCATACCATGTTCCCTTTTTTCCGATCAATGCAAGATCAAATTCTTTGTCCAGTGCCGGAACCGGAACGTCGAATCCATAGACCTCTTCAGATGTTCCATCGCTGTAATTAATAGTATCTGTTGTAGGCTGAAGCAGTTCTGCGCCGTCCTTCTGTGCATCCTCGGCAGTTCCTTCGAACAGATTGACAATATTTTTAGACACCAGACTGATATGAATTGTCATTTTCCCATCCTCTACTGTCAGTGTTCCTTTTCCATCCATTGCTTCATTTACATGGAACATAGAACTGTCCGTCTGAAATTCTGCTGTATATGTTCCGTCTTCCAGTGCTGCCTTTTCATCCTCTGCCTTATCCTCAGCATCCTCTTTTGTAGCGGCCTGCTCTGTCTGTGCTTTTCCGCTGTCTTTCGTCTCTGCACTATTTCCACATCCTGTAAATACAGATGCGATCATAGAAACAGAAATTAATACCATTAATAACTTCTTTTTCATCTAAATCCTTCCTTTCATTGGTTCAAAAAGGTCATGCAATTCCCTTTTCTCTGAACAAGCATGACCTTCTCAATATCTTCTTACAAATTACTCTGCATCAATTGCAGCCTGTGTATGTGCTACATACAGCTGCTGGATTGCCTGGATCTCTCCTAAACCTGCAATCTGAGTATCAATGCTGTCAAATGCTCCTGATGCCTCAAACTGGCTCTTCCAGGAATCATCGTCATCTCCGGCCATATCGTTGTTCGCATGGTCTCCTGCAACAACCATCAGCGGACGAAGGATTACTTTCTTATATCCTGCTTCTTTCAGTTTCTCGATCACTGCCTCGCAGGATGTATCTTCCGGCTCACCCTCTACAGTTCCGATAAATACATTGTCATATCCAAGCTGTTCCATCTGTGTCTGCATCTGAGAATAACTTACCTTTGCAGTATGAGATGTACCATGTCCCATGAATACAAATGCTGTTCCGTCTTCTTTCACTGCATCTAAACTGTCAAATCCGGCGTGTTTCACTGCCTCTGCTGTGATTGCTTCCGCTACTGCTGCCTTGTCTGCATTAATAACTGTTGCATCAGCTCCAACCTCTCCGAGAAGTGGCTCTGCAATCTTAATAGATTCAAACTTATCTTTATATCCCTCTAATGCTGCTGTAAGTTCATCATATTCTGCTCCATGCATCAGATGTGTCGGCTGTACAACAAGGTTCTTCACTCCATTGTCTACAGCTCTCTGCAATGCCTGATCCACATTGTCGATCTTCTCGCCATCACGGGCCTGTACGTGATTGATGATGATCTGTGCTGTAAATGCTCTTCTTACAGACCAGTCCGGATAAGCTGCCTGAACTGCCTTCTCAATACCACCGATATCTGTCGCACGGCTGTCATTGAAGGATGTTCCAAAACTTACTACAAGGATTTCATTTTCACCGATCTCATCAGCATTGAGCGGATCATCCTTGGATGCATCTCCTGTATCTCTTCCGAAATAATCCGGATCCGCATTCTCTCCCTCAACAAGTTCTTTCTGTGCATCTGTCAGTGCATCCCATGCTTCTTTCGCTGCTGTACACTGCTCATCTGTCTTGTCTGTTCTTTCCTGAACATAAATGTCATCGATCAGCTTCGCAACTTTATCTGCTGCTTCCTGATCACTGTCCTGTTTAGACTCTGTCTTTGTTGTGTCAGTGTTGTTGTCGCCCTTTGATCCACATCCTGCAATCATGGACACACTAAGTGTTGCTGCCAGTAAAACCATTAATACTTTCTTTTTCATTGTCATCCTCCTGATTTCTTATTCTCAGAAATGAAAACACCCTCGAATCAAACGAGGGTACGCAAAGAAAAACCGGTGATCATTTACAATCTATCTGTAAATAATTACTGCAGTCTAAATCATTTCCTTTCGTACGGCCAATTCCTCGTGGCATGAATTCTTCATTCCTGTACTGCGAAAGGCAGGTCTCCCGGCTGATCGTTCAAATGCTTCTGCTTCACCTTCCCGGTCTCCCAGTGGCCTCAAAACACAAGCTCACGAAATACGGTGACGAGTTCGTACAGGATTCTCACCTGTTTCCCTTTTCACCAGTCTAGATTTTCCACGTCGTTCCTCTGATCATTCATAATCAGGACGCCATCATCCATCTGACTGACACCTCACGCATCTGTATTAAATTATATGTTACAACGGGGTCATTCTATCACACTTACACAAATGCGTCAAGAAATGTTATAAATTGGAGGATTTGGCCTCATTTCCGACTTTGATTTCCTCAGCAAAAATGATACAATATCCCTCAGAGACAAAATTTGTAACTAAGGTGGTTTATTATTATGAAAGAATCTAATAGCCAGGCATTTCGTCGTGGTTTTCGCGATGGAATTCCGATCGGACTTGGATATCTTGCGGTCTCCTTTTCAATCGGTATTGCCGCAAGAAATATCGGCCTGAATGCATTTCAGGGATTCCTTATGAGTCTGTTAAATAATGCATCTGCCGGAGAGTATGCCGGACTGACTGTAATTGCTGCAAACTCTCCTTATATTGAGGTCGCAATTGTCACATTGATCACAAATGCACGTTATCTTCTGATGAGCTGTGCCATGAGTCAGCGTTTGAGTCCCGACCTTTCGTTAGGACACCGTCTGCTGATGAGTTATGATATCACAGACGAACTTTTTGGAATTGCGATCAGCAGACCCGGTACTTTAAACCCTTATTATACCTATGGCGCGATGGTAACTCCGCTTCCGGGCTGGGCTTTTGGAACTATGCTCGGTGTCATTGCCGGAAATATCATGTCACCGCGTATGGTCAGTGCATTTAGTGTTGCCCTCTTTGGAATGTTTATCGCTATCATCATTCCTCCTTCGAAGCAGAATAAAGTCGTTGCGGGACTGGTTACTCTTGCATTTATCTCAAGCTTCGCAGCAACTTGCCTGCCTTGGATCTCCACTCTGTCGGATGGTACCAGAACAATTATACTGACCGTCGTACTTTCAGCCGGAGCAGCGTTCTTCTTCCCTATACCGACAGAAGATGAAACTTCAGCTTCAACTAAGCAATAATAAAAACGTAACTGTTACAGTTACTCAGAAGGAATAAAAAATTATAGACACACAATATTATATTA